>Ga0209467_1000535_pt1 | contig 50838 bp, 35 predicted proteins | sample Higcelwee11metaG_FD_187175 | JGI IMG/M metagenome (GOLD analysis project Ga0209467, IMG submission 187175) | Freshwater pond sediment microbial communities from the University of Edinburgh, under environmental carbon perturbations - High... | ecosystem: Environmental > Aquatic > Freshwater >... | reverse complement strand
AAAATCGTAATGGGCCAGCGTGAGGCGCAAATCGTAAGGCCAGACGGCGACCAGGGAGGCGAAGACCGCCACGGCGAAAAATCCGATCACCGCCAGGGCCGCAAGCAGGCAGAAGATCAAAAACGGCCTGTCCCGGACCGGGTCCGGCTCAGGGACCAGGGGCACGCTGCGGGCGCCGATCATGGCCGACTGCCTGCGACGGCTTATCCGGTCGGCCAGAAAGGCCAGAACCGTCGGCAGAAGCAGGATCATGCTCACCGTGGCCCCCATGACGAAATTCTGCTGCCCGATGACCTGCTTGTAGATGTCCGTGGCCAGAACGTTGAAAAAGCCCCCCACCACCTTGGGCGCGCCGAAGTCCGTGAAGCTGAGGATAAACCCCACGAAGCAGGCGCTCACCAGCCCGTAGCGCACCCCGGGCAGGGTCACGGTAAAAAAGACCCTGCGCCGGGAGGCCCCCAGGGAATGGGCGGCCTCGTAGAGCCGGGCGTCGGTCATGGACAGGGCCATGGTCAGGATGAGCACGGCCTGGGGAAAGACGTAGAGCGTCTCGGCCAAAACGATGCCCACGGCCCCGTACAGCCCGATGTCGAAGGTGAACGGCAAAAGCCCGAAAAAGCCGGTGGTGAAAAGCCCTTTTTTCCCGAACAGGTAGACCAGTACGATGCCGTTTAACAGGGTCGGGGCGAAAAGTGGCGCCATGGCCACGGTCAGAAAAAAGCCCTTGGCCGGAATGGCCGTGCGGGTCAGGGCGTAGGCGTAGACGAACCCCAGGCTCACGGCCAGACAGGTGGTGGCTGCGGACACGAACAGGCTGTGGCCGAAGGAGGCGGCCAGGGAAGGCGTCTGAAAATAGCGCAGGAAATTGGACAGTCCGGCGAAGGACCCGTCCGGCGCGGTCAGGCTTTTTACGGCCAGGGTGGCCAGGGGGCACACAACCGCCACGACAAGCCCCAGGCACAAAAGGACCAAAAGCCCGCCCCGCAGCGCCCGCATGGCGTCGAAATCGGCCAGGAGACGGATCGGCGACATCGCCCGAAGCCTCATGCCGCCTCCGCGCCGCGCCGCCCCGCAGGCTCGCCGGGAGGTGCGGGATAGACGTGCATGCGGTTTGGATCAAGCCGGATTGAGACTCCCATCTCCTCGCGCAGCTCCAGGCGGCGCACGGTCTCGGCCGGGACGTCGGCGAAAAGCTCACGCTCGCCGCCGCCCACGAACAGGCCAAGCCCCGCCCGGTAGGCCCCGCCGCGAAACTCCATGCTGCGGATCTTGCCCGGCCACAGCTCGCCGCCGGGCTCCAGCCGGGGCGCCAACTCCACGTCTTCGGGGCGGATGGCCAAGACGACCTCTCCCCTCTCCCCTACCCCTGCGGCGATCCTGGGGCCGCGATCTCCCCGGAGGGATTTGCTGCCCAGAAACACGGCGCCGTCAGGGTGGCGTCTCGCCCCGGTGATAAAATTCATGGCGCCGATGAACGAGGCCGTAAACGGCGTGGCCGGGGCGTCGTAAATGGCGCGCGGCGGCCCGTCCTGGACCACCATGCCCTGGTGCATGACCAGGATGCGGTCGGCCATGGTCAGGGCCTCCTCCTGGTCGTGGGTGACCATCACCGTGGTCACCCCCAGGCGGCGTTGCAGATTGCGAATCTCCGCCCGCAGCATGATCCGGACCTTGGCGTCCAGGGCGGACAGGGGTTCGTCGAGAAGAAGCAGCTTGGGCGACAGGGCCATGGCCCGGGCCAGGGCCACCCGCTGCTGCTGGCCGCCGGATAGCCTGGACGGATAGACGTCGCCAAGGCCCGTCAGCCCGACCAGACGCAAAAGCTCCTTGACCCGGTCGTGCAGCGCGCCTTTGGCCGTGTTTCGGCTGCGCAGCCCGTAGCCCACGTTTTCGGCCGCGGTCAGGTTGGGAAAAAGGGCGTAGGACTGGAACACGATGCCCACGTTGCGCCGGGAAACAGGCAGCCCGGTGACATCCTTTCCGGCCAGGACCACCCGTCCGGCCTCATGGGTCTCGAGCCCGGCCACCACCCGCAGCATGGTGGTCTTGCCGCAGCCGCTGGGTCCCAGGATGCACACGAACTCCCCGGCCCCGGCCCGCAGGGTTACGTCATGCAGGGCGCAAAAACTCCCGAAACGCTTGGTGACGTGTTCCACCAGAAGATACGGCTCGTCCTTGGCAGAGGGACGCTGGGACATGATTTCCTCGCAGGCGCGGCCCGATAGGTTCGGACCGCGCCATGGTGATGGGCGATGCGGCGGGAGGAACCTACTTGGCTTCGCTTTTGGCGCCGTAGCGTTTGGTCCATTCCGCCAGGATGCGCTCACGGTTCTTGGCCGCCCACTGGAAGTCGTTTTTCACAAGTATCTTGAACGGATCGGCGGGATAGCCCTCGGGGATGGCCACGCCGGTGGGATAGGCCGTCAGGGGATAGACCTTGGCGTAAAGCTTCATGACGTCGGCCCCAAGCGCCCAGTCCAGAAAAACCTTGGCGTCGGGCTTGACGGCGGCCTTTTTCACCAGGGCGTTGGCCTCCACATCCCAGCCGCAGCCGTCCGTGGGAAATACGGTCTGCACGGGCTCGCCTTTTTGCTTCTGGATAATGCCCCGGTAGCCGAAGGAGATGCCGATGGGGAATTCCCCGGCCCCGGCCATCTTGCAGGGCTTGGAGCCGGAATGGGTGTACTGGGCGATGTTGTCATGCAGCTTGTCCAAAAACTGCCAGCCCTTCTCCTCGCCCATGGTCTGGAGCACGGCCGAGACGGTCAAAAAGCCCGTGCCCGAGGAGGCCGGGTTGGGCATGACGATCTTGCCCTTGTATTCGGGCTTGATTAGATCGGCCATGGAGGCCGGTATGGGCAGTTTTTGCTTTTCGGATTCGATGGTGTTCACGCAAAAGCCCGTCTCCCAGGCCTTGATGCCCACCCAATGGGGCGGGTTGGCCGGATCGCGGAACTGGGCGGCCACCTTGTCCAGGTTTTTCGGGGCGTAGCCTTCGAGCATGCCGTTTTGGTCGCACACCAGAAGGCTGGTGGCCGCCGTACCCCAGACCACGTCAGCCTGGGGATTGTCTTTTTCGGCCAAAAGCTTGGCTGTGACGATGCCCGTGGAATCGCGCACCACCTTGACCGTGATGTCCGGATGGTCCTTTTTGAAAAGCTCCAGGTAGCCCGGGTATTCGTCGTCCTCCAGGGCGGTGTAGACCAGGATCTCCCCGGCCCGGGCCGCACTCGAAATAAACACCCCCATGGCCACGGCCACTCCGAGAAAGACGCCAGCCACCACCCACATGCGTCGTTTCATGCCCATCTCCTTTGTTGGTGTGTGTCAGGAAAAATATAGAGTGGCAGGATTGTGTGACAAATACGGGGCGGATTGCAGACAAGGCCGTGAACAGCCGGACCGGATGGGCCTGTCGTGGCATGTTGTGCGGCCGGACCGGAAGACCTGCTGGAACGGGCCCTGCCCACTGTCCGGAATGTCAGAGAAATTCCGGTTGACGCGTCATCCCGGGCTTGGGTAGTGCAGCACAAAAGCGCAACACGGTTCCGACGATCCCGGAGCCGTTTTTTTATGACGGCTTGGACGCAGGCTGCGGCCAAGGCCTGAAGCTGCGACTTTATCCCGGTCCGTCAGGCGCGGGACTTCCGTGTCCGCGCCAAAACCTGTCTTCTCCAGGAGGCGTTACGCCCAAAGGAGTCCGCATGTTCAAAAACATGAAACTGGCCGGAAAGATCGGCCTCGGGTTCGCCCTGGTCCTGGCCATCGCCATGGTCGTGGGCGGCATCTCCATCGTCTCCATGTCCGGGGTCAGGACCCAGAACCACATCCTGGCCCAGACCAATGTACCGGAGTGGTCCCTGTCCGGGGTCATTGAACGCCATCAGCGTCTGGCTGGGTATTACAACCTGGGCTATAGCCTGAACATGCAGCCGGACTGGCTGGAGCGGGGCCGCAAGGAGATGTCCCTGGCCAGCGAGGCCATGCGCAAGGGCCTGAGCGGACTCAAGGAGACATCCGGTACTGGCGATGCCGACTCCTTCGGCAAGGTGCTGCGGGAGATATCGGCGTCCATGGACGCCTATGACGTCGCCGTCCAGAAGACGCAACACAGCGTGGAGCGCACAAAGGCCGCCCGTGAGGACCTGATCAAGGCGACACAGGCCTTTGCCGACAACATCGGGGCCTACGTAAAAGCGCAGCAAAGCGCCATGCTCCGCCAGATCAAGGCCAAAGAGTCTGTAGAGGAGCTCACAATCCGCCAGGACCGCATCGACCAGGGAATGGCCATCCTCATAGCCGGTGAGAACATCCGGTCAAGCGCCTGGGAGGCCCAGGCCACGAACGACAGCTCCGCCCTGGAGTCCTGCGACATCCAGACGGGCAAGGTTATCCAGCTTGTGGACGAACTGCGGGAAGTCACCAGACAGGAGGCCAACCTGAAGCAACTGGCGACGGTTACGGCCTCGGCCAAGATATTCCGCAAGGCCGTAGGAGATATCCTCACCGAGCAAAAGGCCGTGGCCCCGCTTATTCAGGAGCGCATCGCCACCTATTCCGGCGTGCTCGATCGCGCGGCGGACCGGGCCAGCCTTGCCGAAAAAAGCACCACGGCCATGGCCTCCGAGGCCCTGTCATCCTTGGACTCCGCCATCTCCCTTACCTCCGTGGGACTTGCGGCGGCCCTTTTGCTGGGCATCTTGGTGACTGTGGTCATCACCCGGGCCATCACCGCACCGGTGCAAAAGGGCGTGGTCTTCGCCCAGGCCATGGCCGAGGGCGACTTCACCACCAACCTGGACATCTCCCAAAAGGACGAGGTCGGGACCCTGGCCGCCGCCCTAAACGACATGGTGGGCAAGTTGCGTGAGGTGGTGGCCGAGGTGCAGTCGGCGACCGAAAATGTGGCCTCGGGAAGCCAGGAGCTATCGGCCTCGGCCCAGCATCTGTCCCAGGGGGCCAGCCAGCAGGCCGCCGGGGTGGAGGAAATCTCCTCCTCCATGGAAGAAATGGCCGCCAATGTGCGCCAGAACATGGACAACGCCCAAAAAACCCGGGAAATCGCGCTCAAGGCGGCGTCCGACGCCGAACAGGGCGGCGAGTCCGTGCAGCGGGCGGTCGCGGCCATGAAAAACATCGCCGAGAAGATATCCATCATTCAGGAAATCGCCCGGCAGACGAACCTGCTGGCCCTAAACGCGGCCATTGAGGCCGCCCGGGCCGGGGAGCATGGCAAGGGGTTTGCCGTGGTGGCCGCCGAGGTCCGCAAGCTGGCCGAGCGTAGCGGCGCGGCCGCAGCCGAGATCGGGGAGTTGTCCGGGACCAGCGTGGATGTGGCCGAACAGGTGGGAGTGATGTTCTCCCGGCTCATTCCGGACATCAGGCGCACGGCCGAACTGGTGGACGAGATCGCCGCTTCCGGGGTCGAGCAGAATTCCGGCGCGGAGCAGATCGGCAAGGCCGTGACCCAGCTCGATCAGGTGGTGCAGCAAAACGCCTCGGCCAGCGAGGAGATGGCCTCCACCTCCGAGGAACTGGCCGGGCAGTCCGAAGAGCTCCAGGCCACCATATCCTTTTTCCGGGTCAACCAGGCGGACCCGACCCGCCGGGCCATCGCCACCCGGGGCAAGACCCCGGCCCGGACCGCCAGGGGTGACCAGCGGGACGAATACGAACGCCTGTGAGCCGTCCGCAGCCGTGAAGAGAAAAGGCCGCCACCCGGACACGGGGTGGCGGCCTTCGTCATTGCGCGGTCCGGGGGCCCTACGTCGTGCGCACGGAGAAAAGCGGCGGATTCTCGAAATGCTTCTTGACCCAGCAGGACTCCACGGCCCGGACAATGGCCTCGCGGTATTTTTCCGGAAATCCTTCAGGCAGGGTCACCTCGATCTCCACCGTGCCGATGAGCTTGGTGCGCTCGTCGGGCAGGCAGCGCACCGTCAGGCCGAGTCCGGTGGTGTCGATGGACCGGTTCTGGCAAAAGGCCAGGGCGTAGTATCCGGAGCAGGCGGCCACGGCCGCAAAAAACATCTGGGAAGGCTGGGGCGCCGCACCCTGGCCGCCGCTTTTGACAGGCTGGTCCGTCAAAAACGAAACATCCCCGAAATCCGCCAGCACCTGCTTGCCGCCGGGAAAACGCACGCCGATCATCATGCTGTCCATGGAAACCTCGCTTGTCTGGCCCCGGTGTACACGCCCTGGCCGGTTCCCGGCAAGGGCGGCAGACCTGGGATGGCGGCAATTCCCAGGAGAAGGCTCAAAATAACCTTTGCGGCCCGTCCGGCGTCGCTATAGAAGGGACGGCCCGGCGCAGCCAAAAGCATATCCGCTGCGCCAAGGATCCTCCATGATAGAAAACGACTCCCCCGCCCCGGAAACGGCCCTGGGTTCCTCCGTGGCCCTGTCCATGCTCGGGGTGAACATGATGGTGCTCATGGCCACCCTGGACATGAGCATAGTCAACGTCTCCCTGCCTACCCTGGCCGCAAGCCTCGGGACGGATTTCGCCACCATCCAGTGGGTGATTTTAAGCTATGTGGTGGCCATCGCCTGCCTGCTGCTCATGGTCTCCAGGCTGGGTGACATGAAGGGCAAAAAACGCATTTTCGCAACCGGGCTTGTCATTTTCACCGCCGCCTCGCTGCTGTGCGGCCTGGCCCCCGACGCCCACTGGCTGATCGCCTTCCGGGCCGTGCAGGGGATCGGGGCGGCCATGAGCCAGGCCCTGGGGGTGGCCATCGTCACCGAGATCGCCCCGCCGGGAAAACGCGGCCGGGCCATCGGCTTCGTGGGGGCCACGGTGGCCATGGGGTTGGCCCTGGGGCCGTCGCTGGGGGGCGTCCTTATCGATCTGGCGGGCTGGCGCTGGATATTTTTGGTCAACGTGCCGCTTGGGCTATTGGCCATGCGCATCGTGGCCAAATACATGCCTGATCTGGCCCCGGCCCAGACTAGGCAACGCTTCGACGTCCCGGGGGCGGTCATCGCCGCCCTGACCCTTGGCTGCTACTGTCTGGGCATGACCATGGGGCAGAAGACGGGCTTCGACCAACTGGCGACCCTGCTTCTTCTGGGAGCGGCGACGCTTGGATTCGGGATGTTCATTGTCGTTGAGCGGCGCACGGCGCAGCCCATGATTGATCTGACGCTTTTTCGCAATCCTCTGTTCTCCCTGAACCTGCTCATGTCCATCGTGGTGTTTCTGGCCCTGTCCAGCGGTTTTCTTGTGCCGTTTTTCCTGCAAATGGCCCAGGGGCGCAGCCCGCGGGAGATGGGGCTCATGATGATGGTGCTGCCGGTGTGCATGGGGGCCTTCGCCATGCTCTCGGGCAACCTCTCGGACCGGTTTGGGCCGCGGGGCCTAAGCATCCTGGGGCTGGTCGTGGTTGGCGTGGGCTATCTGCTCATGGCCGGGCTCACCGCGTCGTCCCCCTGGTGGGAGTACATCCTGCGCAACTCCCCCATCGGCATCGGCATCGGGCTTTTCCAGGCCCCCAACAACAGCGCCATCATGGGCGCGGTCCCTCGGGACCGGCTGGGGGTGGCCTCGGGGCTGCTCAACTATACCCGGGTGTTCGGCCAGTCCACGGGCATGCCCCTGACCGGGGCCATCTTCACCTCGGCTGTGGCGGGCATGTCCGCCCTGCCCTCGCGCACGGACTTTTCGCAGGTGGCGCCGGACCTTTTGGTGGCGGCCTTTCGGCACACCAACCTCATCCTGTTTTGCCTGACGCTCGTGGCCCTGGGCCTGGGCGTTTTGGTGTGGCGGCTGGACCTTAAGGGCCACGCCTCCCAGGACTCCTGACACCGGAAAACGCCCCGGCGGCCACAGAGGTCATGGCCAGCCTTGCTGCGGCCAGATCGAACAGGGCGTGCCCCACGCTTTTAAAAAGCACCGGCCCGCCGCCCGCCTCAGGCCGTACAGCCGCGCCGTCCGCCACATCCTCCAGGGGCGTGACCGTCTCCCAGTCCACCCCGGCCTGGAGAAGGTCCCCGGCCTCCTGACGGGCTGATTCCAGATCATCCACATAGACCCGCGCCCGGCGCACCATCCCGGCCGGGATCTCCGCCGTAAGGGGCGAAAACGACCCCACGGCGGCTACAAAGGCGTCGTCGCGAAACCTGTCCGGCATAACCGGCGCCGAGGCCGTGGTGGCCGTGACCACAACAGGCGTTTCGGCCAAAACCTCGGACAAATCCCCCTTATCCGCCACCTGGGAAAAAAGGCCCGCCGTCGTGAGCCGTTGGCAAAGCGCCCGGGCTGTGGCCGCCGTGCGCGAGAACACGAAACAGCGCTCTACCCCCAGGCCCTCATGAAAGGCCAGGGCGTGGGATTCGGCCTGCACCCCCGCCCCGGCCACGAGAAGCGTCCCGGCCTCCTTCGGGGCCAGAAGGCGCGCCGCAAGGAGGCTTAAGGCCGCCGTGCGCCGGGCGGTCACCGTGGGACCGTGCAGTTCGAGGAGGGGCTGGCCTGTGGCGGCGTCGGCGACCGTGACCGCGCCTTGGATGGCGGGCAGGTCCCGGCCGGGATTGCCGGGGTGTACGGTGATGCGTTTGACCATGAGCAGGCGGTGGTCCGTGGCGGGCATGACCAAAAGCACGCCCCCTGGCAGGGGCATGTGCAGCCGGGGCGGGGCCAGGACGAGGCCCTGGCGCTTGAGGATCAGGATCTCCGCCAAGGCCTCGGCCAGGGCCGAAAAAGGCAACGCCTGGGCGGTCTGCGCCGCGTCAAGCCGGATCACGACGAGGCGGACGCCCGGGCCTCGGACCGCGCCGTCAGCCAGTGCTGGAGTTGGTCCATGTAGGTGTAGAAGACCGGGGTCAGGTACAGGGTGACGACCTGGGAGATGATAAGCCCCCCCGCCACCACCAGACCCACGGGCTGTCTGGCGTCGCCGCCCGCGCCGTATCCCAGGGCGATGGGCATGATGCCCGCGATGGCGGCCACGGTGGTCATCATGATGGGCCGAAAACGCACCACGCAGCCCGCGAACACGGCCTCGAAGGGGGTCTTGCCCTCTTTCTCGGCCTCGATGGCGAAGTCGATGACCATGATGGAGTTCTTTTTGACGATGCCGATGAGCATGATGATGCCCACGAAGCCGTACAGATCCAGGGGACGGCCGAAGAATAAAAGCGTCACCAGCCCGCCCAGGGCCGCCGAGGGCAGGCCCGAGAGCACGGTCAGGGGGTGGATGAAGCTTTCGTAGAGGACGCCCAGGATGATGTAGATGACCATGATGGCCAGAAGCAGCAAAAACGGCACGCTGGCCAGCGATTCCTGGAAGGCCGTGGCCTGTCCTTCGAAGAAGTAGCTGATGGTCGGCGGCAGCTCCTTTTTGGCCAGATCGGTGATGACCGCGACCGCCTGCCCCAGGGAATAGTTCCCGGCGGTATTAAAGGAGATGGTCACCGAGGTGAGCTGGCCGGTATGGTTGACCACCAGGGGACCCACGCCGTCCCGCATGCTGACCATGCCGTTTAGGGGCACGAGCTTCATGTCGCCGGTGGCGTCGTCGGCCTGGTTGGTGCGCACGTAGAGCTTGTTCATGAGGTCCGGACGGCGCTGGAAGTCGGGCTGCACCTCCACGATGACCTTGTAGGTGTCGGTGTTGGCGTAGAGGTTGGTCACCTGTCTGGCCGCATAGGCGGTCATGAGCGCCGTCTCCAGGCTCTGGGCCGAGACGCCCAGGGCCTTGGCCTTGTCGCGGTCGATGTCCACAAATATCTGGGGGCCGTTGACCTGCATGTCGGTGTTGACGTCGGCCAGTTCCGGCAGCTTGCGCATGAGCCCTTCCATCTTGCGGGCCAGGGGATAGAGCTCGGAGGTGTTGGGCGACAGCACCGTGAACTGGTAGAGGGCCTTGGTCTGCTTGCCGCCGATCTGGATGGAGGGCGGGTTGTACATAAAGACCATGAGATCGGGAATCTGGGCCACCTTGGGACGCAGACGGTCGATGATCTCCTGGGCGCTGGCCGTGCGTGTCTTGAGGGGCTTTAAAAGCGGGAATCCGGCGGCGTTGTTCATGGAGGTGTTGGGACCGCCCACGCCGATGATGCCGATCATCTTGAAGACGTCGGGGTCGGCGGCGATGACCCGGTTGAGGCGTAAAAGCCGCTCTTTCATGGTGTCGTAGGAGGCGCTCTGCTCGGCCATGGCGAACAGATAGAACATTCCCGAATCCGTGGCCGGTATGAATCCTGTGGGCACCACGGTGAAAAGCCACAGGGTCAGCGCCAGAACGCCCATGGAGAGCAGAAGCACCAGGGCGCGGAATCGCAGGGCGACATGCAGGGTCTTTTCGTAGCCCCGCTCGATCAGTTTGAAGAGCCCGGCGGATTCGTTGATCTTCCCGGTCAAAAACCGGCTGCACAGCATGGGCGTCAGCGACAGTGTGACGAAGCCGGAGACCAGAATGGCCACGGTGATGGTCACGGCCATCTCGTTGAGCACCCGGCCCAGGATGCCGGCCATGAACATGATGGGGATAAACACCACGGACAGGGAGAGGGTCATGGAGATGATGGTGAAGCCGATCTGGCGCGCCCCGTCGAGGGAGGCCTGCATGACCTTTTTGCCCATCTCCATGTGCCGCACCACGTTTTCGATCATGACGATGGCGTCGTCCACGACGAATCCGACGGCCAGGATAAGCGCCATCATGGACAGGTTGTCCAGGGAGAAGCCCAGGATCTTCATGACCGCCAGGGTGCCGATGATGGAGGACGGCAGGGCCATGGCCGCGATGAGCGTGGCCTGGAGGTTGCGCAGAAAGAAATAAATGACGACGACGACCAGGGCCACGGACAAAAGCAGCGTGAACTGCACATCGTTGATGGAGTCCTCGATGGACACCGAGCGGTCGTAGAGCACCTCGACGTTGATCGCTGGCGGCAGGGTGGCCTCGATCTGGGGCAGAAGGACCATGATGTCGTCGACCACCTCGATGGTGTTGGTCCCTGCCTGCCTTTTGACGGCGATGACGATGCCCTGGTCCTGGTTGAAGAAACCGGCGTTTTTGTCGTTGATGGTGGAGTCGATGGCATGTCCCACGTCGGCCAGGCGGATGGGCTGGCCGTTGCGGTAGGTGATGATCTGACGGTTGTAGGCTGCGGCCGTGTGCAACTGGCCCCGGGTCTTGATGGTATAGAGCTTTTCCGTGCCGTAGAGGGAGCCTGTCGGCAGCATCACGGTTTCCGAGGAAAAGGCGTCGGCCACCTCGTCCACGCCGATGCCCAGGGCGGCCAGCTTGTCGGGGTTGACCTGGACGCGCGGGGCGTAGGTCTGGTCGCCGTAGATGGACACCTGGGCCACGCCATTGATCATGGAGATGCGCTGGCTGATGAAGGTCTTGGCGTAGTCGGTGACTTTATAAAGCGGCATGGAGTCGCTGGAGACACGGATATAGACGATGGGCATGTCCGCCGGGTTGACCTTCTGGAAGGTCGGGGGGCTGGGCAGGGTGTTGGGCAGGCTGCCCTGGGCGGCGTTGATGTAGGTCAGGACATCCGTGCCCGCGCCGTCGAGATTGCGCGACAGATCGAACTGCAAGGTGATGGTGGTGGAGCCCAGGGCGTTGACCGAGCTCATGGATTGCAGTCCCGAGATGGACGAAAACTGCCGCTCCAGCGGGGTGGCCACGGCCGAGGCCATGGTTTCCGGGTCCGCGCCGGGCAGGGTCGCGGTGACCTGGATGGTCGGGAAATCGATGTTGGGCATCTCGCTGACAGGCAGCGAGAAATAGGAAACCATGCCGAAAAAGACCAGAGCCGCCATGAGCAGCGTGGTGGCTACCGGACGCTTGATGAAAAGATCGGTCATGCCCGTGTCCTTCTTGAGTTAGGAGCCTTTCCGATCCGTTTTGTCTGGTGCGCCCTGCCCCCCGCCTGCGGGCGTCCCCTGCCCGGGCGTGGTTGCGGCCGCCGGGGGGACCGGCCCGTCGTTGTATTGCTTGTCGGTGATGATGTTGACCGGAGCGCCGGGGAAAAGCTTGATCTGTCCCGAGGTGATGACCATGTCGCCGGGGGCGACGCCCGATTCGATGACGGTCTGCGATCCGATCTTGCGCCCGGCCTTGATCTTGCGCATCTCCACGGTCTTTTGCGGGCTGACCACGAAGGCCGACAGGCCGTCCTGGGTTTCCATGAGGGTGTCCGAGGGCAGGAGCACCTTGTCCGGTTCGATGGTCAGGACGACGGAGGCCTCGACGAACTGTCCAGGCCACAAAGCCTTGCTTTCATTTGGAAATTCAGCCTGGACGGTGATCATGCCGGTGGTGGTGTCCACGGCGTTGTTGATGACCGTCAGGACGCCGGTGCTGGCCGGGGCGTCCTTGCCTGGAAAGGTGGCCTGGACGGGAAGCTGGCCTTTGTCGGCGTGGGAGCGCAGGTCCGGCAGGTCCTTTTCGGCCACGGATATCTGGACGTTGATGGGGCGGATCTGGTTGACGGTGAGGATGGTGTCTTTGTTTTCCTCCACCAGGTTGCCGGTCTTGATCTGTTGCAGGCTGCATATGCCGTCCACCGGGGCGGTGATGGAGCACCAGGAGAGGCTGATCTCGGCGTTGGCGAGATTGGCCTCGTCCATGCGGACCTGCTCCTTGGCCTGTTGGTAGTCGGTACGCTTTTTCTCGTAGTCTTCCTGGCTGATGACCGCCTTTTGCACCAGATCCTTGTAGCGCAGCCAGTCCCGGTAGGTCTGCTCGGCCTGGGCCTTGTCACGCAAAAGCGTGGCCCGGTTCTCGTCGACCTTGGCCTGGAACGGGGCCGGATCGATGAGCACCAGCATGTCTCCGGCCTTGACCTCCTGGCCTTCGATAAAAAAGGTCTGCTTGATGTAGCCGGTCACCTGGGGGCGGACCTTGATCGTATTGTAGGCGTAAACATGGCCTATGCCGTCCACGTTGAGCGGAGCGCTTGACAGAGCGGCCTGCAACACGGTGACGTCCACGGGTTGTAGAGCAGCTTTCTGTTCGGGTTTTTTCTCACAACCGGCGCACAACAGAACCGTCATGGCAATGACGAGCGCCACGCGACAAACGGGGACTCGTCCGGAGAGGGGGCGGCTGTTCATTGCACTCCTTCAGGCGTCGCTGGGACGGCGCGCAGACATCTGTTTTCCACTATGCGCGGCGACCGTAATCTTTTTGCTTTTCCGGGGCAAGGCCTGCCCTGCCGCCCGGGGCGTCATCCATATGATGCGTCGCCGTCAGCGCCGGGCCTATTCGCCGATGTACGGCCCGGTCAGCTTTTTCCAGTATTCCCGGTCCAGGCGCAGGCGCAGGAGGACGATGTTGGTTTTCTTGCGCAGGGGACTCTCCAGGGGAAAGGCGAATCCATAAACGGTAGGATCGAAGCTGCCGTCGAGCACAGCAATGGATTTGGAATAGGCGTTGCGCACGACATGCAACAGGTACGGCCGGTCATCCACCACGGCGTCCACCTCCTGGTTCGCCAGGGCGGCCAGCGCGGCCTCGATATCATGATAATAATGCGGCTTGGTGTGGATATGGCGCAGGTAGTCATCGGCCGTGCTGCCTGCGATGCAGGCCACGGCGCTCCCCTGCAGATCTCCCGGACCGTTGATCTTGCCGCCTATGCGGCCCACGGTCAGGGTGGTGGTGACGCTGGCCGTAAACACCGAGACCAGGATCACCGAGGCGAACATCCAGGCCATGCCCAAAAGCCTGCCGGCGATGCTTTTGGGCGCGGCGTCGCCGTAGCCCACCGTGGTCATGGTCACGGCCGACCACCACATGCCGTCCACCAGACCCTTGGCCCCGTGTCCGAACTGTTCAGGATTGATGCGGCGTTCGATCCACCAGACCACAAGGCCGCTGACAAGGAGCAATATCCCCATGAGGGCCACATAGAGCAGGAACTGGGCGGAGAACAGCTCGTCGGCGACGTGCAGAAAGATGTTGCCCACGGGGTGGTCGGCGACGGCGATGCCAAGGCCCCCCATGTAGAACGGATGGCTGAAATCGAAACGGCGTTCGAGGTCCGGGATGAGGGGCAGCTCCGTCGCCGCCACGTCGATGCTCCCCTTCTCCAGGGCGGCGAGAAGGCCTTTTTCGTCGAACTCCGCCACGGAGTAGTCAAGGTCCAACTCCTCGGCGATGTCCTGCCACAGGTCGATGCTGATGCCTTCCCATTCCCCCTGGGCGTTTTTTTGGGCGAACGGAGGGGCCTGCATGGTCCCCACGGTCAGCCGTTTGGCGGGCGACGGCGACTCCTGGGCCAGGGCCGCCTGGGACAGGGCGAGGGTCGTCATGGCAAGGACGAGGGCAAGGCTGCACGTACGGCGCATGAGGTTTTTGGCTCCTGGCGATGGGTGTGGGATGGATTCGGGACCGTCCGCTACTCCGGATAGCGCACGGTGACCCGCGACTGGTTCCAACGGCGCCTGGAATGCACCCGGCGCGCCTGATGCACGAGCTTCAGGGTTTCGCCGCGCTTTTCCTTAAGCGCCGTCCGGGCGTCCTCGAGCTGCATCTCCTCGGTTCCCCTGGGCTTGTATTTCACCTTGATCCCTTGGAAGGCCATCATGATCTTGTTTTCCTGGAACCTGCGGTCGATGTCGGCTATGAGATCGGATTCCGCCTGGAACTTCTTCATGAAGTCGTCAATCCAGACGTACAGGTCGAATTCCACCCCGAACCGGCCGAACTGGCGGATATTCACCTCCGGCTTGGGCTTTTTCAGGACGGTCGCATTTTCTTTGGCCGCCTCCAAAAGGAGCTTGCGGACCTTCTTGATCTTGGCCCCGGGGGCCACGGCGATGGGTATGGTCAGACGCATGGTGGCGTCCTGGTAGCTGAGATTGACGATCTCCCCTTTGAGAAAGCTGGAGTTGGGGATGATGACCATGGTGTTGTCCAGGGTTCGGATGATGGTGTTGCGGATGGAGACGCTCTCCACCTCGCCCAGGTTTTTGCCCTGCTGGATGATGTCGCCCTTTTTGACCGACCCCCCGAACATGATGATCAGGCCGCTGACGAAGTTGTTGACGATGTCTTTTAAGCCAAAGCCGATGCCCACGGACAGACCGCTGGCGATCCAGGCCAGGGCGTGCAGGGGAACCCCGAACAGGTTCAGGGCCAGGAGCACGTAGCCAAGCCAGACGATATAGGAGGCGATGTTTTTGAGCGCATGCCGCAGCCCCTGGTCGAGCTTTTTGCCGCGTAGCCCGGCGTTGTCGAGCACCCCGCCCAACCAGGACAGGAGGATCCTGGCCAGGAAAAACGACACCACCAGGGCCAGGACGGCGTACGGGGTGATGGAGGCCACGCCCACTTTGAGCGACAGGTTCATGACGTGGTCGGCAAAGCCGGGGCCGCCCATATAGTGCAGGATCCAGGAGAGATAGAGGGCGTAGATGACTGTCTGGGCGAACGGCAGGGCGATGCCCGGCTTTTTATTGTCCGGGCGGCGGGCGGCCAGGGCGGTGAGGCCCCGGGTCGCCAGGGCCGCGAGGTTAAGCGTCAAAAGGAGCATGAACGTCGCCTGGACCACGATCAGGCACTGGGGGCCGAAACCGGCCAGGCTGATCGGGGCCATGATGGCCAGGGAAAATCCGGCCTGGGTCGCGAAGTCGCGCAGCCGACGCGAGACCTTTCCCCCCAGGGCGGCGCTTTGGCGATACAGGCGCACCGAGGCCAGGGCGCAGGCCGCGGCCCACGCCGCCCCCACCATGCCGCCCGGGGTGTTCACGGCCTGAAGCAGCGCCCCCAGGGCGAAAAGCAAAAAGAAGACAAAGATCGGCCGACGCGCGAGCGCAACCTGCGCCGCGCCGTCCGGGATCGACTGTCCTTCGGATAAAAGCAGCATGAGCCCCAGGGATAAAAGAACCACCCAGCCCAGGGCCACGAACTGGTTCGAGGTGAAAAGGGTCAGTTGGGCCGCGAAATACAGGCCCACTCCCCAAAAAAGCAGCAGCCAGCCGGGGTCGCGGGACATCCGAAACCGTTTCGCCGGTGCGGCGGCCTCGGCCGGGTCCGAAGTCGCGGCCGGGGCGGGGTTCGGGACGACGTCCTGCGCCTCCCCGGACACTGCGACATCAGCGAGCTTTTCCGGGGCTGCGGACATGGCCGTCTCTTGGGCCAGGGCGGCATGGCGGGCGCGCCGGGCGTCCCATATGGCCGCCGCCAGGGTGATCAGGCCGAAAATGCACGCTGCATAGAGGAAAAAAGCGTCCCAGCGCACCCAGGTGACCAGGGGGCCCGCGAACCGCGGCAACCCTTCCGCCCACTCCCGCATGTCGTCGATCAGGGATTGCCAGCCTTCCAGGGTGAGCAGATTGTCGGACGGTTCGAAATAATACCGGGTCAAGGCCTGGATGAATCCTTCCTGAATGAGGTCATGGGCCTCGGTGATGTCCGCCTGGAGTTGATCGGCCTGGGTCAGGGCGGCGTCCACCTCCGCCTTGACCTCGTCCAAGTCCTTTTTGAAGGTCCGGAAACGGGAAAGCGGCGCATCCAGGGTGCCGCTTGTGCCCTCGGCGTATTCCAGGGTCAGTCCCTTTTTGCGGATGGCCCGGATGGAGGCGAAGTCTTTTTTGGCCTGGGCCAGACGGACCTGCCGGTCATCCAGGGGATCGCGCTTGAGAAGGACGTATTTTTGCAATTCCCGCAGTTGGATGAGGATGCTGCGGAAGGCCCACGGCGTCTCTCCGGCCACCCCGCGCAACAGCAGGAGCTGGTCCAGGCGGTTGTCGGCCTTGGCCAGGGCGTCGCCCAGGTCGTTTTTCAAGTCGGGAAGCATGCCCCGCAGGGTGTCGGTCTGACGGATGCGCAGGTCCAGGTCCTTTTCGATACCGGCCAGAAGCGTCAGCCAGGTCTGCGTCTCAGCGGCTTTCTCGGCCTCTTCCCGGGCCTCCCGGCGCTCGCTGGCCTGGGCCGTCGCCGTTTTCGCCGCAGACGTCTCCTGGGCTTGCTCCTGGGCGAAGGTCACGCCATATCCTGCCGCCAAAAAGGCGAGGACGATCGCAAGGATCGTCGTCCGCGCACAAATCGCCATTATTGACCTCGCCATAGGTGTCGCCTTTCGGCCGGTGTTATGGATCATGACTCCCCATGCCCAAACCGTGAGAAACCTTCTTTCATGCAGGCGACAACTATCCTTTTCCCTCTCCCTCGGCAAGCGATCCCGGCGCTGCCGGACATGGCCGCCGGGTGACGCCAGGCGAGGCGGCTTGTATTCGCCCCCTCATCCCGGTATGATGGGGCGGCGCCAAGACAAGGACGACATCCATGAAAAAAGGCTTTTTCAGCATCCTGTTCATATGCCTGCTGCTCGCAGCGGCGGGATACTTCTTTCTGACGGACGGGGAGCCGCCCCATGTCGGGGTGCGCCCGGACACGCCCAGCGCCTCTCCCAAAAGGGAATACGTCGTGGAGGCCACGGACGCCGGATCAGGCATCCAGGCCGTCAGCGTCATCGTCAGCCAGGGCGACAAGAAGATCACTGTCCTGGACAAGGCCTACTCCCCTGCCCCTCCCCAGGCCGTTGAGACGTTTATGCTGGAGAGCGCGGGCCTTCGGGACGGCGCCTTCGACATCGACATTGCGGTCACGGACAACTCCATTCATGGCTTCGGATCGGGCAACACCTCCCACCTCCGCAAGACCCTGACCCTGGACTCCACGCCTCCGGTGGCGGGCATCCTCAGCCAGGCCCATAACGTGCGCCAGGGCGGCGTGGGGGCCATCGCCTACACCGTCTCCGAGGACACGGAGTCCACGGGAGTCCAGGTCGGGGACATCTTCTCCCCTGGCTACAAGCTGCCAAACGGCCACTACGTCTGCCTCTTCCCGTTCCCCCTGACCATGGAGCCCAACGACTTCAAGCCCAGGCTTAGGGCCGTGGACCTGGCCGGGAACGAACGCATGGTGGATTTTCGCTACCAGATCATTCCCCGCAAATTCAAGGCCGACACCATGAACGTGTCCGACGCCTTTTTGCAGTCCAAGATGCCGCAGTATTTCGCGGCCTATCCCGGGATGACCGATCTATTGGCCATCTACCTCAAGGTCAATAACGACACGCGCCGGGAAAACGCCAAGACCCTGCGCGAACTGGCCGCCAGGACGTCCCCGGAGCTCTATTGGGACAAGAAGGCCTTCGTGCGCCTGCCCAACGCCGCCCCCATGGCCGCCTTCGGCGACCGCCGCACCTACCTGTACCAGGGCCGCGAGGTCGACAAGCAGATCCACATGGGCCAGGATCTGGCCTCGCTGGCCACTGCCCAGGTTCCGGCCGCCACGGCGGGCAAGGTGGTGCTGGCTGAGTTTTTCGGCATTTACGGGCTGGCCGTGATCCTGGACCACGGCATGGGACTTCAGACCATCTATTCCCACTTAAGCCAGATCACGGTGAAGACGGGCGACATGGTGGGACGCGGGGATATCCTGGGCAACACCGGGGCCACAGGCCTGGCTGGCGGCGACCACTTGCATTTCGGGGTCATTGTCCACGGCGTGGAGGTGTCGCCCGTGGAATGGTGGGACCAGCACTGGATCGACGACAACGTGGCCGACCGCTTCGGCCCGGTGGCCGGATCGGCCGAAACGGTCACTCCCGGGCCGCCAGCCACCGCAGGGCGGCCATCGCCGCAAGCGACGCCACCCCCAGCATCCCGGCCAAAAGGGCAGCCCGGTCATAAGCGCCGGTGAAAACGGAATTATAGATTTCAAGGGACACGGTGTTGGTGCGGCCCACGATGTTGCCGCCAAGCATCAGCGTCACCCCCACCTCGCCGATGGAGCGCGTCCAGGCCAGAAACAGTCCGGCCAGCACGGGCTTTTTCACCAGGGGCAAAACGACCCGGAAAAAAATCTCGACCTCGCCCTTGCCCAGCACCCGGGCCACGTCCATATACCGGGCCACCTCGCCGCTAACGGCCGCCTGCACCGGCTTGACCATCAGCGGCAGCCCGGACACGAAGGCCGCCAGGGCCACCCCTGTGAAGCCGAACACGATCTCCACGCCAAAGACCTCCCGCACGAAGGGGCCGACGCCCCCCCGGTTGCCGAGCAACAGGAGCAGTCCGAAGCCTGTGGCGATGGGTGGAAAGACCAGGGGCATGGAGACCGCAAAGTCCAGCACCGTGGCCAGGGTCGAGCGCGACCGGCCCAGGTAGTAGCCGAGCGCCACGCCGACGGTCAGAAAGAGCGGGATGGTCACCAGACAGACCCGCAGGGTCAGCGACACAGGGCCGCTGACCCAGGGGTCGCAGAGAAAGGCCGCCATAGGCATGGGTGACCCCTTCGGGGACCGCCCCGGGCCTCTTACAGACCGTGGCTTGCGGCCAGCTTTTTGGCGTCTTCCGAGGCCAGAAAGGCCGTGAAGGCCTTCACCTCGGGCTTGTCTTTGGTTTCCGTGAGAACCCCGGCCACGATGAGAATCGGCGAATACAGGGACTGGTCCACGGGGAGCATGCCACCGATCTTGTCCGCCACGCCCTTGGCGTCCGTGACGTTGACAAATCCCGCATCCACCTCGCCGCTGACCAGATAGGCCGTGACCTGGGGCACGGTGCCGACCACCAGGAGCTTGTCCTTGACCTTGTCGGCAAGGCCGGTCTTTTCAAGGAATTCCGAGGCCGCCTTGCCGTAGATGGCCTTTTGCGGGTCGGGCATGGCCAGTTTTTTGATGTTCGCCTTGTCCACGTCCGTCGGGGCGGCCAGGGTCACGCCTTTGGCGTAGGCCACCACCAGATGCCCCTGCCCGATCTCGACGTAGGAGTCGAAGGCGACGCCCGAGCCGCTCAGGTAGCTCTTGTCGCCGAGAATCAGGTCGATGCCGCCGCCGCCCTTCACCTGGCCCATGATCTGGCCCATGTTGCCGTAGAGAAGCTCCACTTTCTGGCCGGTTGCGGCCTCGTAGGCCGCCGCCGCCTCATCCACGAGTTTCTTGTAGCCGGCCCCGGCGGCCACCAGGAGCGACCCGGCCAGAGCGCTTTGGGCGAAGAAAAGGACCAGGACCAGTGACGCGAGCAAACGAGGCATGATGATTCTCCTTGGGCTTACGGTTGAGCGATGGGGATATGGGCCGCCCGTCCGGTTTTGGACGCCTGGGGGCGGAAATCGGCGGATTACGCCCTTGCCGCCTGCTCCAGGGCCTGGGCCAGCTTGGCCGGTTCGGTGGTCATGGGGTTATGGTCCGAACTGATCTCCGCATAGCCGAAGGCACGTTCCCGGGCATGAGCGGCCATGTGGCCGATCAGGGGATTTCTGGTCTTGGCGCAGCGGATGAAATACGGAGACGGCCAGACGTTTTCCCGGGGGCAGATCGCGGCGTCTCGGAACGCGGAGGCCGGTATGGGAACCAGTCGTTCGGCAAAGGCCCGGCTTTTCTCGCCTTCGGGCACGCCGAACATGGGCAGGGGCCAGGGACGGACCTCGGCCCCGTTGCAGTGGGCGCTTAGGACCCTGACGAATTCCGGTCCGGCGATCTCGGCGAAAGACAGCCCGGCTTCCGGCAACACGGCGTCCACAAAGACCAGTCGCCGCACCCGGCCAGGAACCCGTTCACAGACCGACGGGACAATCATGCCCGAATAGCTGTGGGACACCAGGACCACGTCCATGAGACGCTCGTAGAGGATGGCGTTCTCCACATCCTGGACATAGGTCTCAAGGCCCATGTGCCTGCCGCGCACATGCACCCGCTCCCCCATGCCGGTCAGCGTCGGGGTGAAGACCTCATGTCCGGCCCGGCGCAGTATGTCGGCCGCCTGGGACCACACCCAGCCTCCCTGAAACGCCCCATGCACACAGACAAATACAGCCATCTCCCCTCACCTGCCCCCTGCTTCCGTCGTGTTGCCGACCTCGAACCGGCTGTCGCTACGCACGCAGACGGCGTTTCCCGAGACGCCCGCAAACCAGCCGCAGCGGTCGGCGTCCCAGACGTCGAAATCCGGCACATAGGGTTTGATGTCCAAAACCGGGGTCTCATCCAGAATGTCCACGTTCTCAAGCTCCACATAGGCGTCCGTCACCAGACGCACCTTGAGCACGGACAGCCCGATGGGATTGGGACGCCGGGGCGAGCGCGTGGCGAAGATGCCGTGGTCGCTGTCGCCCAGAAAGGGCCGCACCGTCAGGCAATGTCCCTCGATCTTGTGCAGATGGTACAGCAGGATGACGTGGGAGAAGCCGTCCAGGTCGCGCAGGCCCTCCTGGAATTCGGGAAAAACCGTGAGCCTGCCGATCACGCCGATGGCCCCCACAGGCTGGATGGGCATGCCGCGCACGCAGGTGAACGGGGTGCGCATGATTCCGATGGGCCGATACGCCACCTGATGCATCAGGCCTCCCTGCCGCCGCAGGTGAAGACCAGCAGTCCGGCGACAACGGCCATGGCCGCCCCGGCCAGAAGGGACTTAAAGATCAGCGGGCAGGCCGCCGCACCCAAAAAAAGCGGCAGTAGCCTTCCGAAGAATTCCTGTGTGGTGACCGGATCGAAATCGCCGATTCCGCCCAGGCCGCTTTCCCCCTCATGGGAGGCCGCATGGGGGCGCCAATGCACCTCCAGGACATACAGCAGCACGATCACGCCCGCAAAGGCAAACAGTATTCCCATAGTTCTTCTCCACTATCTTTCCGGCGACCCGCCGCGCCCACCGCAGGCGCAGGCGGCCAACGCCCCGCATGTGCTTCTTCTAATACAACCACTGTCTAGGCCGTAAATACTGGCCTCGCAATTTCATCACTTGATTTAAATAATGCGTGATAGTTGTCATTTTTGTTGTCCATACTGGATTTGAAGTGTTACGAGAAAGCAGTATTCATGACTGTCATGCTTAACGCATTATTCGTGATTGTTGTTGCCCCGCGTCGCAAAGGATAGGAGAAGAGCGCATGAGGAAGTCCGCATCCGTCGTAAGTTTTAGAAAGGGGGAGGCCGGGGCCTGCGCCGCGATCAACCCCCGGCCGACACGGGGGAAACCCTGCCCGGCCAGCTTTTTTTCCGTGCCAGGGGATGTCAAGCACTTGGCGACGGCCCAGCTTGAGCAGTTGACCGCCGCCTTCCGGGCCTGGGTCAAGCGGGCCGGGCGTCCCGACGTGCGGCTCTCCCGGGAACGGGTACTTTTGATCTACCTGATGCTGCGTCATTGCGGGGCCAAGCTCGGCGAGGTGCTGGCCCTGGATGACCGGACGGATATCGATCTTGACGCCGGGGTGGTGCGCTTCGGGGGGGAGAAAGACGACGCCGTGCCGCGCGAGGTCAAGCTGCCCCGGGCGGTGGTCGAGGAACTGGCCAAAACCTTTGACGCCCCGGCCTTTCTGGCCATGCGCGGCATGGTGTTCCGCATGGACGGCGGCTATGTGCGGCGCAAGTTCTATGAGCGGGGCCAGGAATGCGACCTGCCCAAGGAGTTGTCCAACCCGCGCATCCTGCGCCATTCCCGGGCCGTTGAGCTTTTGCGCGGCGGCGTGCCCCTGACCATCGTCCAGACGATTCTGGGGCACGGCACGGTGAACCTGACCGCCCACTATCTGAGCTTCACCCAGGAAGACATAAAAACCCTGGTGAGCTATTACATCCACAAGGAGGCCAGGATGAAAACCAGCGCCAGAAATACCTTCACCGGCCAGATTTCCCAGGTCAGGGTCGGGACCATCCTGTCCGAGGTGACCCTGGTCACCCCGGCCGGATACCAGCTTGTCTCGGTCATCACCAACGAAAGCCTGGAGAAGCTTGATCTGCGCGAGGGGGTTCTGGCCACGGCCAGCATCAAGGCCCCGCTGGTGATCCTGGTCAAAAACGACGAGGCCCCCACCAGCAGCATGCGCAACCGCTTCTTCGGCAAGATTTTGCGCATCAACGAGGGCACCATCGCGGCCGAGGTGGTGGTCAAGGTGGACGACGACACCGAGGTCTGCGCCCTGATCACCGACGAGTCCGTGAGGCGCCTGGATCTCAAGGTGGGCGATCCCATCTGGGCCATGTTCAAGGCCTTTTCCGTGGTGCTTGGCGTGGAATGAGCCGCGACACGCTAAGGACATGAAAAAAGGCGGCCCTGAGGCCGCCTTTTTTATCGCGTCGAAACGGGCGCAGGCCCTACCATGTCTTGGTGCGCTGCTTCTCCAGGGCCTTGCCTTGCTCCTCGTAAGAGGAGAATCCGGCCTGGCGCAGGGCGTCGAACACCGTGCTCTCCCAGTCCCAGTCGGAATAGATCACCGGCTTGTGGAAAAGCCGACGAAAGCTCTCCATCTCCTGGCGGTAGAAGGCGGCCTTCTGGGTGTCCAGGTTGTCGCGCAACTGCTCCGCGAACCGGGACATCTCACCCTCGTACCAGTCCTTGAGATCGTGGCCGGTCTTGTATTTCTTGAGGATGTGGTCGTATTTGTGCTCGGCCAGAAGCTGGCGCAGGCGGTTGACGTGCTGGGCGCTCAGCCAGTCGCCCAGCTTGGAGACCGGAAGATGTTCGGCCTCGACAGAGGCCATGTCCAGTTTGGTCTGGTAATAGGTGTCGGGCACGACCGAGGCGGACACGATGCCCGCGATGGCCACCAGTCCCCGCAGGATCACGCTGTTGGACACGCCCTGGCCGCAAAAGCCCACCTTCTTGCCGAACTTCTGTCCGGTGAAGATGGTGACCAAAAGCGCCCAGACCACGGCCGGGTCCTCTTCGTCGTAGATGTGGCGCAGGGACGAATTGTCGCGGTCGGTAGCCAGGACCATCTGGGTCATGTCGTTTGAGCCGATGGAGAAGCCGTCGAACTCCTGGATGAACTGCTTGGCCAGGATGGCGTTGCTCGGAATCTCGGACATGAGCATGATCTTTAGGCCGTCACGGCCGGAGTAGAGCTTGTGCACCTGCTCCAGGTAGCGCTTCATGCTGCGGGCCTCTTCCATGGTGCGCACGAAAGGCAGCATGATCTGGAGGTTCTTGCCCCCGAAGATGCCCCGGGCCAGCTTGAAGGACTCGATCTCCCAGTCGTGGATGTTGCGGGAGACGCCCCGGTAGCCCAGCATGGGGTTGTCTTCGTGTCCCTCGAAGAGCATGCCGCCCAGAAGGTTGCGGTATTCGTTGGATTTGAAATCCGTGGTGCGGTAGATGATGTCCTTGCCGTGGAAGGCCATGGCGAAAAGCCCCAGGCCCTGGGACAGGGTCTGGACGTAGAGTTCCTTGCCGGACCGAAATCCCCGGGAAAAAAGCTGGCGCTTGATCTTGTCCGGCAGGGCCGCCAGATCCTCGATCTCGGAGTTGATGCCCACCTGCCGGGCCACCTCGCGGCGCACGGCATGGATGCGCTCCAGGGTCTCCACGATAAGCGGCTCGTCTTTGACCGCCTCCACCCGCTGGGAGATGACGTGCTTGACCTCGTAGCGGCGTTTGACCGCGTCGGGATCGATGGGTTTTTCCTGCAACTCGTCCCAGTAGCCCAAAATCACGGCCACATGGGTCTCCATATCCCGGGATGTCTTGATCACGTCCAGACGGCGCGCGGCCAGCTCCAGATGCTCGTCGAGCTTTTTGTCAAGCTCGCGAATCTTGCGGTGGATGGCCAACACCGCGTCCGCGCCCTTGGGTCCGGCCTGCTCCTCGGCCAGACGGTCCAGTTCCCCTGACAAGCCGGTGACCAGCCCCACGTATTTGCGCAGGTTGACGTCCACCGAGATGTAGCCGCCGGCCAACTGCTCGCGCACGATCTTGCTGAGTCTGGCGTCGAGCTCCTTGAGCTTGTGGTCTACCAGAAGCGGCAGAGTGCCGTTGTCGTAGGCCTCAAGGGCCGACGGATGCACGCCGATGTTGCCCAGCATGAATTCCGCCCGCAAAAGCCCCACTTCGAAGTCGGAAATGTCGCGCAACCGGGAGAGAAAAAGGGCCTGGCCCACGTCGGCCAGGATCAGGCCGACCTTGGTCTTGGTGTCGGGCAGCACGGAGAGGTCCATCTCGCCGCCCACTTCCACCAGGGGGATGATCCCCCGGTAGACCAGGCCGCGCGAGCCGTCCACGGTCACTTCCTGGCCGTCCAGGGCGCGCAGGGTCTCGGGGCGCTGGATGCCGATGACCGCCGGGATGCCGAGCTCCCGGGAGGTGATGGCCGCGTGGCTGGTGTCGCCGCCCACGTCGGCCAGGATGGCCGAGGCGATGCGCATGCCCGGCACCATGTCCGGGTCCGTGCGCTCGGCGGCCAGGATGTCGCCCTTGGCCACCTTGTTGAGCTCAAGCGCCGAACGCAGGAAACGCACTGTGCCCTGCCCGGCCCCGCGCGAGGCCCCATTGCCTTCGAGGATGACCTCGGCCACGGCCAAGGCCTTTTTTTTCACCTCCATGCGGCGCATGAAAATGGTCTGGGGATGCAGCTCGAATTCTTCGTTCCAGCGGGTCTCGGGACGGGCCTGCACGAACCACAGCCGGTCGGACTGGTCGATGCAGAACTCCGTGTCCATGATTATGCCGTCATAGGCCCGGCTGATGTTGCGCACCCCCCGGGCCACCTCCTCGGCCTGTGCCAGGGACAGGGCCCAGCGGTAGGCCTCAACGTCGGGAACCTTGACGATCTTGGTGCCGCCGCCCTCCTCGTAAACGATCTTTTTGTCTTTAAAGCCCATGTAGCGGACCACGACCTCGGAGCCGTCGTCACGCTGAAAGACGTACATCTTGTCCGGGGTGACCATGCCGCCAACCACCGCCTCGCCCAGGCCGTAGCTGGCGTCGATGGACACCAGATCGCGGCGCGACGTGCCCCGGCAGCCCGTGGCCGTGTCGGCGGAAAAGGCCGTGCCGGAGATGACGGGATTGATCATGCGCATGAGGCAGACGGACAGGGAGGTGTTCTCGATGGCCCACTCTTTCTTGGCCTTCTCGGCGATGGACGGATCGCCGGTCTGTTCGGCCAGGGACACGGCGTCGAGGATGGCCTCGCGGCGGTAGGTCATGGAGCGCAGGTTGTAGGCCGAGGCGCAGTCCCACTGGTAGGCATCGACCACGTTTTGCGCGCTCACGATGTTTAAGTAGGTGTCCTGAAGCCCGGCGAAGGCCTTCTTGCGGCTGTCCTCGCCTGCGGCCGAGGACCGCACGGCCACCGGGACGTCTTCCAGGCCCGCTTCCTTGCAAATGTCGTTGTAGCCGTCGGACACGGCCGCCCGCACCTCGGCGGGCATGTCCACGGACAGGATGGCCGCCTGCACCAGGACCGATCGCTTGCGCAACTGGTCGATGCCCTCGGGGGAGGTGGCGAAACCTTCCACCACATTGTTGACGAAGGTGCGCAGGGGAATAAGCATCCCTTCGGCGCGGCGTGCCGAAGCCTGGATCTCGTCGGCCAGGGAGCGCACGAATTTCTTCAGGAATTCCGGATCGCTGTTGATCTCATCGGCGTCCCAGGCGATGCGGGTGTATTCATGGTCCACAGTTCCCCGGACCAGGGAGGCGTTGACCCTGGTTTCATCGAGCACCTTGTGGAAGGCGATGGAGGAGACGGCCCGGAACTGGGGGGCGCGGATGCCTTCAACCTGGCTTATGAGGGCGGTGTTGTAGTTTTTTCCGCCGACAAGCATTTCAGCTTCCTCGCCGATGGCCACGATATCGGCCCCGGTGAGGATCAGGGTGGTGGGCAGCTCAGCCGGTTTCGAAGCCGCCGGGGATTTCCCGGTTTTTTTCTTCGGCTGTTTGGCTGCTTGCGCTTTGGCCATGCTCTCCTCCTTCAGAAGTTCCTAGCGTCCCCGGGGCCTCGCCGCTGCGCCGCCGGGGTCGTGAGACCGGACGTATATGTCCGAATCAGACTTTTTGTCCACAAACCGGGCAGAATTTGTGGCTCTCGTCGGCCACGGGCTCCTTGCAGGTGGGGCAGGTGCGCAGCACCGGCCCAAGCTCCACCAGGAGCTCACCTTCCTTGACTGGGACCATCTTCTTGTCTTCGGCGAAGTCGGCGGTCTTGAGCACCCTTTTGACCATGCCGTCAACCGGGGCCACAACCGCCTTTTCCTGCTTCATGACCGAGACGTTGAAGAGTTCTTCCCCGGCTTTGACGTAGTCGTTGGGGCTGACATGCATGACCCACAGGTCGCCGTTGCACGGCGCGGCCACGTGGAAGGGATTTTTGCAGTCGGCCATCTCCACGGTGGAATCCACGCGTCCCCTGGCCTCGGCCACCTGGACCTGATAGCTCAGGATCTCCGAATCGAGCACGTAGCGCACGATGGAGGCGCCGCGCACGTCGGGCTGGGAGATGTCCAGGATGACCATGTGGTGGGGCTTGCCCAGGCTGTCCTCGAACATGAGCTCCTGGCCGGGTTCCAGGCCCTCGAACCACACGTCCAGCGGCAGGCGGTTGGGGTCGCCGTATTTGGCCTTGCACTCGATGGTTTTCAGGGCGTCGGCCGGGTGGTTCAAATACATGATGAATTCCTCGTCCGTGGGGGTCCGGTCGAGGTGCATGTGCAGGGAGCGAAACTCCGCATTGAGGTCCGTATCGCCAAGCGACAGAAGCGGCGAGACCTCGGTGCGCCTCGTGATGGCCTGGCGGTAGTCCGGACCAAACGCGCTTTCATAGACCCAGTCGGCCGGAAATCCCAGAGGCAGGCGGCCGTACTTGCCCAAAAGCAGGTTGCGGAAGGCGTCGTTGCAGTTGGAATACAACTGGAGCCGGTCCTCGCGAACCGCTGGCGACAGGGACTTCTCCGGCGTCTCGGTGACGGTTTTGAGCACGTCGAGCATGTCCCGCACGGCCCGCTCGCCGCCGACCTTATACGCCCCGGTGACGGCCAGAAAGGCTGTGTTCCAGGTAATCTGGGAGCCTGGGGTGACGTCGTGGTAGCGCACGATTTTGCGGGTTCCGGCCAGAAACTTGAGCATGTAGGGCAGAAGGTGGATATAGCCCTGCTTGAGCGCCCCCTCCTGGGAGGATGAGGTGGCCCCGCCGGGCATGCCGTGCTCCACCACGTCGTAGTCGATGCCCTGGAAATACGGCGCGGTGTAGCGGTCGTAATAGGGCATGATCTGCTTGAGCACGAAGTTGCAGGTGCGGATCATCTCCTTGTTTTGCTCGCTTAGGCACACCGGAACCCCCAGGTCCTGCTCGATGTAGGCCGCCGTGGAGAGAATCTCGCCCTGGCCGTACCAGCGCACGCTGGCCCCGATGGCCGTGTCCACGATGTGCGCCCCGGCCTTGGCCGCCTCGCCCACAGCCGGGACGAACAGCCCGTCCGTGTAATGGCGGTGGTAGTCGATGACCAGATCCGGATACTTCTTGCGGATGGCCGTGACCAGTTCCCGGATGAACCGGGGCGGGCACATGCCGGCCATATCCTTGAGGGCCAGGATGATCCGGCGCGAGGCCTTGCGCTTGCTGACCCCGGCCACCTGGGCGGTCATGGCCAGGATCTCCTCCAGCACGTCCATATAGTGGGCGGTGTCGAAGCCCTTGGCGTAGGACAGGGAGATGGCGGGCTCGAAGATGTTGGCCTCGGAGGCCAGGGCCACCTGGGCGAACGGCAGCATGTTTTCGATATGGTTCAGGAAGTCGAAACAACGGATGATGTCGTAGTGCTCGCAGATCATCTCGCCGGTTAAGCGCATGAGGTTTTTGGGCTGGGGTTTGTAGCCCAGGACGTTGGTCGAGCGGATAAGGATCTGCTTGAGGGTCTTTGGCGCGAAATGGTTCCAGGCCGCCGCCTCGGAAAACGGATAGGTCATGTTGGCCATCATGGCCACGTGGAAGTGCGCGCCGCCGCCGTTCTCCAGGGCGAAAAAGCCGCAGTTGTCCAGGTAGGGTCCGATGAGTTCGTCCTCGGCCTGGCGAAAGCGGTTGCCGCTGTTGGACTGGGTGATGTCCCGGGTGGTGGTGTCCACGAAGTGCACCCGGCCCGAGTCGCGCAGGCAGTCCAAAAGGGCCTTGCGGTCCCCGCGCGGATAGACCGGGACATGCTTTTTGAAGTCGATGGCGGGCATGGCCGGATGGAAGCGGCCCAGCCGGAAATCCCCCCGGGAACGGTATTTCCCGAGCATGACGTGGGAGTTCGATCCGATGGCGGATATCTCGCTCACCAGCCACGACAGGCGCATGGCCTCGGATTCCTCATCATGGTAGTTCATAAGCTCTGGGGAAGCTGCCACGAACTTGGTGTCGAAGTCTCCGGCCATGAAGCGCGGATGGCGCAATATCTGGCGGTGATAGGGAATGGTCGTCTTGAGTCCGCCGATGATGTATTCGCGCAGCGCCCGCATCATAACTGCACAGACCTTGTCCCAGTCCTTGCCGTAGGCGATGAGCAGCGCCCCGGCCGAGTCGTACTGGGACGGGAACTCGTATCCGGCCGACAGGCAGGAATCCAGGCGGATGCCCTGGCCGCCGGGGGACACGTAGCGGGTCACCAGCCCTGAATTGGGGGCGAAATCGTTTCTGGGGTCCTCACAGTTGATGCGCACCTGCATGGCCTGCAAAAGCGGCCGGGTGTCACGCTTGTTAAAGCGCAGCTTGCCGCCGAAGGCGATGTGGATCTGCTCCTCCACAAGGTCCACGCCGTAGCGGCATTCGGTGATGCCGTGCTCCACCTGGAGGCGGGTGTTGACCTCGATGAGGAAGGGCCTGCCGGTGGCGTCCACCAGAAATTCCACCGTGGCCAGGGAGTGGTAGCCAGAGGCCCGCACCAGGCGCACGGAATATTCCTTGAGTTGTTCGCGCAGTTCGGCGGTCATGCCCGGCCAGGGCGAGGGCGTGATCTCCACCAGTTTTTGGTGGTTGCGCTGCACCGTGCAGTCGCGTTCGTCAAAGGCGAACACGTTGCCGTGCATGTCGGCGGCCACCTGGATCTCGATGTGGCGCACGGAGGTGAGCAGTTTTTCCACGAATAGCCGGGGATTGCCGAAGGAGGCCTGGGCCATGGCCGAGGCCTTGCTAAAGGCCGCCTCAAGCTGCTTGGGATCGTGGATTTCGTAGATGCCCCGGCCGCCGCCGCCGCCCTCGGCCTTGAGCATGATGGGGAAGCCGATCTGTTTGGCCACCTCGCGGGCCTCGGGGATGCTCACCGCGCCCTCGGAGCCCGGCACCACCGGGACGCCCAGGGTCATGGCCAGTTGGCGCACCTCGACCTTGTTGCCCAGCTTGAGCATGGCCTCGGAGGTGGAGCCGATGAAGATGATTCCGGCTTCCTTGCAGCGTTTCGGGAAGGTGGCGTCTTCGGAGGCGAAGCCCCAGCCGGGATGGATGGCCACCACGTCTTTGGCCTTGGCCAGCTTGATGACGGCGTCCAGGTCCAGATAGGCCCGGGGGTTGGCCCCCAGAAGCAGGAGTTCGTGGGCCCCGGCCACGGCAGGCGAGGTCAGGTCGACGTCGGTGACGGTGAGTACCGGTACGGCGCGCAGGCGTTCGCGGATCGAGCGCAATACCCGCCTGGCCGAAATGCCCCGGTTCACGACTAATATCTTTTTGCCTTCGACCTCGGACAGCACTTCGTCGAACGTCTTGATTGCCATGCCGCTCCCCACGCGATTGTGTCAGCGCGCGTCGCACAGTTGAGATAGTGGCCCAGCGGGAATTCAGGTCAAAGGAGGGTAATACCGCCGGAATGGATCACGCATTCGCGGTTTGTTCCGTCCACGCAGCGCATCAGCCGAAGCCCCCCGTCCTCGACCAGTCCTAGGACACGCGCTACGTAGACGTCCGATCCGCCCTCGCGGACAAGCACCTCCCGGCCGAGTAAGGCCAGTCTGCGCTCGATCCGCGCCACAGGCGGGAAAGAACATGTCGCTGTAACGCAATCGTGATAGCAGGTTTGCAGGAACTTAACAAGGTCGGAGGCAAAAGGGACCGGACCGGGGAACCGGCCGGTTTCGGCCAGGAATCCAGCCGGAAAGGCATGCTCCGGGCGCAGCTTTTTTTCATCAGGGGCGCTCGTCAGATTGATGCCGATCCCGGCCACGAGCCGTCCGCCCCGCTCTTCCAGAAGCGTCCCCCCCACTTTTTTCTCATCGACCAAAAGGTCGTTGGGCCATTTGAACAGGGCGGGGACGCCTTTTCCCGCCAGATATTGCGCCAGAAGATAGCCCAGGTAGACCGGAAGAAGGCTCTCGGGTTGAGGCGGATTTTCCGGAAGGGCCAGGGCCAGGTAGAGGTTCCCTGGCGGCGACGCCCAGCCCCGGCGCATCTGCCCCCGTCCGCCGCGCTGGGACACGGCCACGACCCCGTCCCAGGGCGCGAGCTCCCCTGCCCGCAGCAGGTTCCAGGCCACGTCCAGGCAGGAGTCGCAGGGGCCGCAGATGGTGAGCCGCCCCCCCTCCCCGCCCGCCGCAGGCCCGTCAGGCGGCGCAAGATAGCGGACCCCCGAGGCCGAGACGGTCTCGCTCCAGCCCCTAAGCCCGCCAAGCCCGGCCGCGAAATCCGCCCAGGCCGGATGACAGGCCGCCGCCTCCTCCGGGGTCAGGTCGCAAGCCTGTAAAAAAGGATCATGGGCCGCAATCCGTATCCGCATCATCTCCCGCCTTGCGCCTCGGCGCTTTACCTCACGGCCGTCCTGGTTCACAAAGGAACCGGAGGCTTCCGGATGGACATCTATCTCGTCGGCGGCGCGGTCCGCGATCTGTTGCTTGGCCGCACGGCGGCCGACCGGGACTATCTGGTCCTTGGGGCCGAACCGGAAGAGTTTGTTAGCCGTCATCCGTCGGCCCGGCAAGTGGGCAAATCCTTTCCGGTTTTTTTGCTTGAGGGCCGCCAGTACGCCTGGCCCCGGGGGGGGAGCCTGGAAAGCGACCTGGCCGCCCGGGACCTGACGATAAACGCCGTCGCCCTGGGGGTCTCCCCGGGCGTGGCCGGGCGGGTGGAGGCGCATCCCCTGGCCTTCCCGGACCTTTTACACCGCATCCTGCGCCCCTGCTCGGCCGCATCTTTGGCCGACGATCCGCTGCGGGTCTTCCGGGCGGCGCGCTTTGCGGCCTGGCTCCCGGATTTTTCCCCCCATCCCGATCTGGCGGCCCGCATGACCGAGGCCGCCGCCATGCGGGAGTTCGGGGAACTTTATCCCGAGCGCGTGGGCGGCGAGGTCCAAAAGGCCATGGCTGCGCCCCGTCCCGGGCGGTTTTTGGCCCTGCTCGACACGGCTGGCTGTCTGGACCCCTGGTTTCGGGAACTTCGCCAGGCCGACGACATCCCGGCCGGACCGCGTCCCTGGCACGACAAAAGCGTGCTTGGCCACGTGATCCAGGTCATGGACAGGCTGGCGGGCAACCCCCTGGCCGTGTGGATGGCGCTTTGCCATGACCTGGGCAAGACCACCACCCCGCGCCAGACCTGGCCCCGGCATATCGGCCACGACCAGCGCGGCAAAGAAATGGCCCGTGAACTCGGCGACCGGCTGCGCCTGCCGGGACGCCACATCCGGGCCGGAGCCCTGGCCTGCGCCCTGCATATGAAGGCCGGACGCTACTTGACCATGCGTCCCGGCTCCCGGGTGGATCTCCTGGACCGACTGTGGCGGGAGGGGCTTTTCGAGGAACTCTTCGCCCTGGCCGGGGCGGACCATCCCGAACATGCCGCCAGCCGGATCGAGGCGGCCCGTCGCGATCTGGCGGCCATGCTGGCCGTGCACCTCCCCGAGTCCCTGGAGAACCAGGGGGAGGCGTCGGGCGAGCACATGCGTCTGCTGCGCTGCCGGGCTGTGGCCGCCGCCTCCGAACACCCCTGACGGTCCGATCCCTGCATATCCTACCTGCAAGAGGCAAAGTCTTCCCCCCAGGCACGGCTAACGCCGTCTCATGCCGCACGACACGTTCCACGAGGAGCCCGGCTCGGCATGGCGCGGGCAAGGTGCGGCGGCCCGCAGGGAATACGCGGCGGTCTCCCCCGTGCTCGGGGGGAACCATCCGGGCCTTGGCCCGGGCGGCATCGCCGCCCTAAGCAGGCGACATGTCCAGGCGGCAGGTTTTGCCGCCCGAACAACAGGGAAGGTGGCGTATGGGAGCATTGTGGGCAGGCGTTTCAGGACTTTTGACCTACGGGCAAAGCATCGGGGTCACCAGCAACAACCTGGCGAACGTCAACACCGTGGGCTATCGTGGATCCTACGCCTTGTTCCAGGATCTCATGAGCCAAAGCGCCACCACCTCTACGGGGAATTCCCAGGTGGGGCTCGGGGTGCAGCTTTCCGCCATCCTCAATAATTATGAGACTGGCGGCATGGAGAGCACCACGACCAGCACCGACATGGCCATCCAGGGCGACCGGGGATTTTTCCAGGTCCGGGATGCGGATTCGGGGAACATGTATTACACCCGGGCCGGGGAGTTCAGGTTCGACAACGAAGGCTATCTAGTGGACACCAACGGTTTCCGGGTGCAGGGCTTAAGCGTGGATCAGGATCTGGTGGCCGCCGCCGAGGCCAGCGGCATCACCCTGTCCAGTCTTCCCACCGGGGCCGTGACGGATATCCTGCTCGACCAGACGCACATCGAGGCCCGGGCGACATCCGCGATATCCGTCATCACCAATCTCGATTCCGGCGCGGAAGACAGGGTGAATGATCCGACCAATCCATTTTTCACCATGTTTCAAAGCTATAATTTCGACAGCACCGACCCTGACGCCTCGCCCGTCTCCAACGCCTCCTACCAGGACACCCTCAACGTCTACGACGAAAACGGCCAAAAGCACGAATTGACCGTCTATTACAGCAAGGTCACGGACGAAAGCGGCAAGCAATACTGGGAATACATGGTGGCCATGGATCCTGAGGAGGACGGCCGGGCCTCGACCCAGGGCACGGACAAGGCCGGAGTGCTCATGATAGGCACCCTGACCTTCAATGACGACGGCACCATGGACAACATGACCGCGTTCACCCTGTCAGATGGGGCGGCCAGCGCGGCGTCACTGGATTCCTGGGTGGCGGCGGACATCGGGGCTGGCGGAGTGCCTGAGTTTACGGCCTCCTTTCTGAGCGCCTCAGGCGGCGCATCCGGGTCCATCACCTCCTCCTTCAACATGGGCATCAGCTCAACGAGCGACGGATGGGGCGCCGCCATGCCCGCCACGGCGGCCGGGATAGGGACAAACGCGGGAAACACCCTGGGCATCAACACCTCCGACGTCGCCATCGCCTACGCCGCGACCACAAACTTCGCCACGTCGTCCTATACCCAGACGCACAGTCAAAACGGATACGGAGAGGGATATCTGACCAGCGTCGCCGTGACCGGAGAAGGCGTCCTGACCGGTTATTTCAGCAACGGCGAAGAACTCGATCTTTATGTCATGTCCCTGGCGGATTTCGTCAATCCCAACGGGCTGCGGCGGGAAGGGAGCAATCTGTTCTCTGCGACAACGGAGGCCGGAGCCATCATATTGGGAATTCCCGGCGAGGGCATTTTTGAATCGGTGGCGGGCAACACCCTGGAGTCGTCCAACGTGGACATGCCCACGGAGATGGTGACGCTCATCACCGGCCAGCGGGCCTTTCAGTCCAACAGCAAGGTGGTCACCACCGCCGACGAAATGATGAAGAAGGCCTTGGAAATCAAGCACTAATCCGCATCGGTAAGCGACACGGAACACGACGGCGGGCGATCTTTTCAGCGTCCGCCGTATTGTTTGCGCCATTCGTCCAGGAAAAGCACCGCTGTCTCCAGGTCGGTCAGACGGCCCTGGCGGGAGCGCACGGCCGTGACCACGTCGGCAAACGAGGCGTCACCCGGGAGCCCCAGATCTTCCAAAAGCCCCCCCAACTCGGCGCGAAGCTCAGGCGGCAGCTCCGCCATGCCCGTCTCGCGTCGGGCCGTGGCCCCGAATCCCGGCCGTCTGGCGGCCACGAAGTCCAGAAGCGCGGCCATGCGCGCGCCGTAGGTATGTTCCGAAAGCGCCCTGGCCCTGGCCCTGGCGGCCATGGCCGTGCGCTCCTCGGGATGGGCCAGATAATGGGCGGCGGCCTGCGTAAGGCCCGCCATGTCCGTGAAGACGGCCATCTCGTCCGCGGCGAAGACCTCGGGCAAAAGCTCCCGCCCGCTCACCAGTTGGAAGGCCCCGCACATGGCCAGCTCGAAGGTGCGCGGATTGACGAAATCCCCGGCCGGGACCAGGTGGGCGGGGTCCAGGCCGGAATGCAGGTTGAGGTTGATCTTCGAGGCGCAAAAGACCTTGACCGATTCCTCGGCGCTCACCCGGCGGCCGCCGAACTGGAGGCGCGAGGCCAGGGCCGTCTCCCCATCCCAGTCGCTGCCCCATATTTTCAGGTCGAATCCGAAAAGCTCCCGGAAGGCCAGCCGCCGGTTGGGGTAGCCCGCCCCCACGAAGGACAGGTCCGAGCCGTACAGGCGGCGTTCGGCCGGGCTCAGGTCCAGGGGACGGTGGATGTCCGGGGAGGCGGCCATGGGCAGATACAGGGCGTTTTCCACCCCGGCCTGGGCCAGACGGGACAGGAAGGGTTCTTTCTGGATGACGGCGAAGAAATCGTAGTATGGGGCGAAGGCCTGCCAGTAGGTGAAGACCCGGTGATCCTCCACGAACCACATGGCCGTGGCCACGCCGTCGCGGCGCAGCCTCTTGAGGGCCTGGCGGCTCAACGGGGCCTGGGCCAGGGCCAGCACCAGATCCGGCTCGAAGGTCTCCACCTTGGCCAGGATTGCCTGGGACACGGTCTGCAAAAAAGCGTGCTCCAGGTAGTCCAGGCGGTTTGCGGTCACCCGCAGGTTTTTCAAGGCGGCAAACGCCCCATGAAACTCCGGGGCCTCGAAGACCTCCACCAGATGCCCAAGCCCGGCCAGGGCCGTGGCGCAATAGCGGCCCACGGGAAGCGATCCCCCGTACATGGGCAACACCACCAGAATGCGGGTCAGCGCGCGCGTGCTCATGTCGATCTCGTTTTACCGGAACAGCCGCCGGGAACATACGCCCGGTCGAGCATCCAGTCCGTCTCCAGGTAATAGCGCTCCCCCAGGGCCGGGTGGCCGCCCTCATCCAGCCGGACGCCCAGGTGCTCGGCCACGAAGGCCCGAAAGGCCGCGCGGGCGGGCTGTGTGGGGTCCTCTCCGGCAAAGGGGCGGCAGACCACGCCCAGGGCGTCGGTGTCGGTACGATGCCCGACAATGCCCGGCGGCGGCGCGGCCTTGCCCGATCCGGCCAGAATCCGGACCATGGCCGGGTCCGCAAAGGGCGCCAGACAGGTCATGGCCTGATCGCAGGGGGCCGACTCCAGGCAGGGGGCGCAGGGGGCCACGGCCTGCCAGACCGTATGCCCCGCGCCGTACGGCCCGGTCTCGTGGCACCAGGCCGAGGACAAAAAAAAGGCCGTCACCGGCGTGCCCAGGTGGGCGGCCAGGTGCATGGCCCCGGTGTCCGGGGTGAACAGCTCGTCCAGGGCGGCGATTTCCCGGAAAAGCCCCGGCAGGTCTGTCTTGCCGGTCAGATCGACCACCCGTTGCGCGACGGATGGAGACAGGACGCGACGCAGCTCCCGGGCCGTGCGGGCCTGGGCCGCCGTGCCCAGGAGCGTCAGTCGGCGCGAATCGTGGCGCGTCAGGGCCGCCGTCGCCAGCCGGGCCAGGATGTCCGGGGGCATGGAGCGCCTGGCCTCGCGGCCGGCCAAAACGATGCCCAATCCCCCGCCCTTGGGCGCGGCCGGGGGATTGACCAGATGCGGCGCGATCATGTCCGGGGAAAAGGCGGCCCAGAAATCAGCCAGATTGAGGCCCGCCTCCCGGCGTGCGGCTGCGAACCGGAAGGCCAGGGTCGGCCAGGGGTCCTTGTCCGGCTGGCCGTTTCGCTGGACATGCCCGCAGACGATCTCTGGATCAAAAAGGGTGGACACGGCCCGGGCCAGCCCGGAATGATTGAGCAGATAGACCCGCGTAAAGCCGAGTCCGGCCAGTTCGGCAAAAACGGACCGGTTGGCCAGAACCCGGGCCAGGGCCGGGGGATCGTTCGTCCCGGAGGCGTTTTCCGGGCCGTGGGCGGCCAGGCCGTGGCAGACCACGTCGGGAAAAAGCATGCGGGCCAGGGAGGTCAGGGAGGCGTCCGTGAGCAGATGGACTACGGGGGCGACGCCGTCCGGATCGGCCAGGGCCACGGACTGAAGCAGCCGTTTGGTCTGAATCAGGTCCCCCAGCCGGGCCAGTTGGACGACAAGCACGCGTTTCATAGGGAACTCGTTAAAAGGCTTGATTTTTCCTAGCCGGATTTTTTTGCGAAAGAAAGCTGTTTTCCCCCCCGCCGGTCATCTGATATGTACTTGCTCCATGCGCTACTATCCCATTTTTCTCAATCTCGCCCGGAAAAAATGTCTGGTGGTGGGCGCAGGCCAGGTCGGTCGGCGCAAGATCGCCACCCTGGCCTCCTGCGGGGCCCTGGAGGTCCTGGTGCTGGACGTGGCCCCCCTTGGCCCGGAGAGCGCCGCCATCCTGGAGCATGCCTGCGTGCGCTTCGAACAGCGGCCCTTTTCGCCCCACGACCTGGACGGCCGGTTCTTGGTCATCGCCTCCACCAGCAACGAGGAGCTCAACTGGAGCATCAGCCGCATGTGCGACGAGCGCGGCATCCCCTGCAACATCGTGGACCAGCCGGAGAAATGCAGCTTCATCGTCCCGGCGCTTTTCACCCAGGGCGACCTGACCCTGGCCGTCTCCACCGGCGGCAGCTCCCCGGCCCTGGCCCGCAAGATCCGCCGCGACCTGGGGGACTATTTCGGGGCCCAGTACGGGGCCTTCCTGACGCTCATGGGCAGCCTGCGTCCCCTGGTCCTTGGACTCGGGCACGGCACGGACCACAATTCCGAGCTTTTCCGGGCCATCGTGGAATCGCCGCTTATAGACGCCATCAAAGGCCGCGACGTCACGGCCGCCCTGTCCATCCTGCGCGGCATCCTGCCCGAGTCCCTGCATGACCAACTCGAATCGATCGTTTTGGGGGTGATGCGCGATGACGGCCGCTAACGTCCTTTTTGTGGCGGTGGTGAGCCTGTATCTGGCCGGAACCGTCCTGTACCTGGCGGGGGTCCTGTGGTCGCTCCAGTCCTTGCGCCGCGCAAGCACCCTGGCCGCCGTCCTGGGGTTTGGCCTGCACACGGTCTGCCTGGGCCTGTCGCTGCGCGAGGAGGCCGGAACCATGCTGCTGCGCGGTGAATTCTATTTCAGTCTGCTGGCCTGGAGCCTGCTTTTGATTTTCTTTTTTTTGTGGTGGCGGCTGCGCATGGATTTTCTGGCCCTTCTGGCCTCGCCGCTGGCGCTGATCCTTTTTCTCTCCTCCCAGGCCGTGGGCGGGGCGCGCCAGTTGCCAGAGACCCTGGCCGGACTTTTTTTCGGGCTGCACATCGGATCGCTTTTTCTGTCCATCAGCTTTCTGGCCATGGCCTGCGGCACGGGCGCGGGCTACCTGTTCCTGGAACGCAAGATCAAGACCAAGGAAAAGCTTACCGGATTCGCCAGGGCCCTGCCGTCCTTGTCCACCTTCGACCGGGCCAACCAATGGGCGGTCTCCGGCGGGTTCCCCCTGTACACCATCGGCCTTGTGTCGGGCTTTTTATGGGCCAAGCTCACCTGGCAGCGCATGTTCTCCTGGGACCCCAAGGAAGTGGTGGCCATCTTCATCTGGCTGCTCTTCGCCTTCCTTTTCCACCAGCGGCTTTTCATGGGCTGGCGCGGCCGCAAGACCGCATGGCTGGCCATCTGGGTCTTCGCCCTAAGCATCGTCTCCATGCTGGTGATCAACTTTTTCATGCCCACGCACCATAGCTTCTCATCCTAAGCCATGCAAAACGACATTTATCTGTTCGGACTCAATCACAAGACCGCTGACGTGGAGGTGCGCGAGGCCTTCGCCCTGGCCGACGGCGGCGTACTGGAACAGGCGCTGGCCTGTCGGGAAAGCCCCATCCGCGAGGCCCTGGTCCTGTCCACCTGCAACAGGGTGGAGATACTGGTGTCCGGAACGCAGGACGCCGACGTGGCCGCGCTGGTCATGTCGCGCTGGGCCGGGCACTGCAACCGGGACGCCGCGAGTCTGGCCCCGCATGTCTACGCGCATACGGGAACCAACGCCGTGGAGCATGTCTTTCGGGTGGCTGCGGGCCTGGACTCCATGGTGCTTGGCGAACCCCAGATACTTGGCCAGTTAAAGGACGCCTACCGCCGGGCCGTGGGCAACGGGGCCACGGGGGTGATCTTAAACCGTCTGCTGCACAAGGCCTTCTCCACAGCCAAAAAAGTCCGCACGGCCACGGGCATCGGGGCCAGCGCCGTGTCCATCAGCTACGCCGCCGTGGAGCTGGCCAAGCGCATCTTCGGGGAGACGGCCGGAAAACAGGCCATGCTCATCGGGGCCGGGGAGATGGCCGAATTGGCCGCCACCCACCTGCTCACGGCGGGCATCTCCCACCTTTTCGTGGCCAACCGCACCTTTGCCCGGGCCAAGGAGCTGGCCGAACGATTCAACGGCACGGCCATTCCCTTCGAGGAACTGACCGGACGGCTGCCGGACGTGGACATCGTCATCAGCTCAACCGGCGCCCCCCAGGCCATCATCCGGGCCAAGGACATCAAGGACGTGCTGAAAAAACGGCGGCAGCGGCCCATGTTTTTCATCGACATCGCCGTGCCCCGGGACATCGACCCCGACGTCAACAGCCTGGACAACGTCTATCTCTACGATATCGACGACCTGCGCGAGGTGGTTGAGGAGAATCTGGCCCAGCGCAAGGAAGAGGCCGCCCGGGCCGGGGAGATCGTACTCGAGCAGGTGGAGAGCTTTTCCCACTGGCTCAAGGCCCTTGACCTCAGCCCCACGATTGTGGATGTCTTGCGCCATGGCGAGGACATCGCCAAGCGGGAGTTGTGCAAGACCCTGCGGCGTCTGGGCCCCGACGTTTCGCCCGAGACGGCCAAGGCCCTGGAGCGCATGGCCCTGTCCATCAGCCACAAGATATTGCATGAACCTATCGTGTTCCTGAAACGCCGGTCCAGGGAAAACGCGGGGGAGCGCTTTCTCGACCTGATCCGCAGGATATTTGATCTGGACCAGGAGACCGTACCCGAAGACGCCCACGGCCGAAGCGGCGACGGCTGTGACGACGACTGTGACGACGACCATACAAACAAAGCGAGTGCCTCATGCGTTCCTATCTCATCGAGGAACTGACCGACGAGGATATGGCGAGCATCAAGGCCAGGCTCTCGGAAAAAGGTTTCAAGGGCGCCCTGGACGACATCTACTTCATCCCCTTCCCCAGGGAGATGTTAAACGACGAACAGGTCGAGCATCTGGGCGAATGCGGCCCCTATGTGCTGGTCCTGGAGACCGGACCGCACACCCTGAAGATGGAGCTTTTGGTGCGGGGCAAGGGCAGGCTGCGCTGTTCCTGCATCAGCTACTGCACGCCCGATCAGCGCAACCAGATGATCGACTTCCTGGACAACTTCGTCCGGGAGTTGGATATCCCGGTGTGAGCGCCGCCGCCCGGCCAGGCCCTCCCGAATCGGGCCGCCGGGGACCGGAAAAGGCCGTTTCCGGAGTCGTCCCCGCCCGCCTGGGAGAGTTGTCGCCGCTGCAGGCCCGGCTGTGCCTCTCGGTTCGAGCCTTTTTATTAGAGCTGGTTGCGGACATCGCCGGGTCCTCGCTTGTGGTCGGGGTGTCCGGGGGGCCTGATTCCGCCGCCCTGCTCGTCATCCTGCGCCTTCTGGCCCCATCCCTCAGACTGACCCTGACCGTGGCCCACCTGGACCATGGCCTGCGCCCGGAGTCCGCCGCCGAGGCCGAAAACGTCACACGCCTGTGCCGCGACCTGGGGATTGCCTGCGTTTCGGACCGGGCCGAACTGCCCGGTCCCGACGCCCCGGGGCTTGAGGCGTTGGCCCGGCGCGCCCGGTACGCCTTTTTCGAGACCACGCGGCTGCGTGTCGGCGCGCAGTACACGGCCGTGGGGCACACGCAAAACGACCTGGCCGAGGATGTCCTGTTGCGGCTTGTGCGCGGTTGCGGCTGGCCGGCGCTGGGGGGGATGCCGGGGTTCGATCCGGCCAGACGCCTGGTGCGGCCGCTGCTCCTGACGCCTCGGGCGCGGTTGAAGGCCTTTTTGGATGAGATCGGACTTGCGACCGTACATGATCCTTCAAATGAGGACCTGGCCTTCCGGAGAAACCGCATCCGGCATGGCGTTTTGCCTCTTTTTCTGGCAGAGAACCCTGGATTTCTGGAGGTGGCCGGGAGGCTGTGGCGGCAGGCAGGGCTTGACCGGCAGTGCTTCGCCGCCGATCCGGCCCTGCAACGCGGGCCGCGTCCCGGTCCGGGCGGCGAGGTTCTCCTGCCCCGGACCGTGCTGTCCGGGCTGCACCCGGCCCGGCGCATCCGGCTTTTCAAGGCGGTCCTGGACGGGCTGGGGTCAGGGGAATCCCTGACGGACACCCTTTTTCGGCTGGAGCGGGCGGTGGCCACCCGGCGCGGGGGCGCGACGTTTCAGTTTCCGGGGGGCAAGACGGCCCGGGTTTTTGCGGCAGGCGTACGCTTTCGAGGCCGGGGCGCATTGACAGAAATTGTGGCTGGAGATAAAAAGGCAGATTGTGAAATTTTAAACGAGGAGGCCTCGCCCGTGAATATCCTGATTTTCGGACCCAATGGCAGCGGCAAGGGAACCCAGGGTTCTCTGGTGAAAAAGAAATACAACCAGGCCCACATCGAATCCGGCGCGATCTTCCGCGAGCACATCGGCGGCGGCACGGAACTGGGCAAAAAGGCCAAGGCGTTCATCGACAAGGGTGAACTCGTCCCCGACGACATCACCATTCCGATGATCCTAGCCACTTTGAAGGATAAGGGCAAGGACGGATGGCTGCTGGACGGCTTTCCGCGCAACATCGTGCAGGCCCAGAAGCTGTGGGAGGCCCTGCAGGCCGCCGGGATGAAGCTCGACTACGTCATCGAGATCCTTCTGCCCCGCCAGATCGCCAAGGACCGCATCATGGGCCGTCGCCTGTGCGCCAACGACGCCAACCACCCCAACAACATCTTCATCGACGCCATCAAGCCCAAGGGCGACGAATGTCGGGTGTGCGGCGGCGCGCTCAAGACCCGTTCCGACGACCAGGACGAGGACGCCATCAACAAGCGCCACGACATCTACTACGACGCCAAGACCGGAACCCTTGCCGCCGCCTACTTCTACAAGGATCTGGCAGCCAAGGGCCAGACCAAATACCTCGAGCTCAACGGCGAAGGCAGCATCGACTCCATCAAGGAGACCCTGCTGGCCCAGCTTTCGTAAGTCGCGAAGCGTCCTGCGCCTGCCAAAGCCCCTGGTCTTGCGCCAGGGGCTTTTTTACGTCTCCGACATGCCTTGAATTTTCCTGCCGCTTCGGCTAGGTGCCCCCCATGTCACACCCTACCCTGCGCATCGGCCGCATCGCCTACCTCAACGTCTGGCCCCTGTTCACCCTTCTGGCTCCCGGGATCGACGCCAACCCCGACGTGACGTGCGTCTCGGGCCACCCGGCCGAACTCAACGCCGCCCTGCGCCAGGGCGAAATCGACGTGGCCCCGGCCTCGGCCTTCGCCTATCTGGCCGCCCCCGAGGGATTTCGCCTGTTGCCGGATTTGAGCATCAGCGCCGTGACCGCCGCCATCCAAAGCGTGCTTTTGGTCAGCCCCGTACCCGTCGCCGAACTTGGCGGCTATCTGCGCCAAACAGGCGGCGCCGTGCTCCTGTCCCGGGCGTCGGCCAGCTCCAATGCGCTGTTGCGGGTGCTGTGGCGTTTCCACTGGGGGCTGCCCGAGGCCGACTGGGCCATGACCGATCCCGGCACGGGGCTTGGGACCGACCGGCCCTTTGTGGAGATCGGGGATACGGCCCTGTCGTATTACGTCAACCCTCCGGCCGACCGGCACATCATCGACCTGGGCGAGGCCTGGCAGGCCATGACCGGCCTGCCCTTCGTGTTTGCGACCTGGATCGTGCGCGACGGCCTGGACGGGAGGCGCTGCGCCGCCCTGTCCGCCCTGTGGCGGGAGCTGATGGCCATCAAGGCCGAACTGCCGCAACGCCTTCCGGAACTGGTGGCCGCAGGCGACGCTTTGGAGTGGATCACGCCTGCGGCCCTGACGGACTATCTGCGCGGGGTCAGCTACGATCTGGGGCCAAACCGGCAGGCGTCGCTTGTGCTCTTCGGACGCTTGTGCCAGGAGCTCGGACTCATCGAGGCCGTACCGGGCCTGCGCTGGCAGGCGGTGTGAGCAGGGCGTGGCCCCGGCGTACATCAAGAAAATCGAAATATTTCCCGCCTACGTTGTACTCACGAAAGGGGAACAGAGCTTTCCCCAAGGCTTCAAGATGGAGCACTACTATCAGATGCGCAAAAAAAACCTCTCCCTGATCCGACCCCGCTCCCGACCCGGGTTGCGGGCCCCCCGCAACCCGGCCCGACACCGTGCGTATCCCGACATACAGTGGTTTTTCCGCATGTGCAGCTCCATGACACCGCCATCGCCCCGACTCCTGGCGTCCGCCGTACCGGCGTGGCGTGGACTGCCGCGCCCCGGGGACCGAAAAGACGCCCCCCCGGGGCGATCCTCTGATTTGTTGCATGACATGTTCACGATTTTGATGCTATCGGTGCGGTCATGATCACGCAGCCCATGATCCAGCTCTCTTCCATCCATCCATTTCACGTGCCGTTCCTCCTTTTTTTTCGGCAATTCCAGCCTGCCATGCCACGGTCAGGCGACAGATCCGCCGCCGCCTTGTCCCATAAGAGTCGTATCGACATGCCATGAACCGCCATCCCCCGTGAGTTACGCCTGATTTCCGTACGACCCTGCGTCTCATGATGCTGTTGAACATTCCGGAAACCCGACAAAGGAGCGACCATGCAGAGGATCGGCATCAAGGAGAAGTTGCGCTACAAATTCGACTCGTTCATGTCGCGTGGCTCCGGAGCCCTCATCCTGGGGCTGCTCATCATTTCCGCCATCATCATCCTCGTGGCCTCGGGAATCGTCCTGCTTCTGGACCTTTCCCCGGAGCCCCAGCCCCTGACGCTGCTCATGTGGGGCAACCTCATGCGCCTCATCGACGCCGGGACCCTGGCCGGGGACAGCGGCGACTGGGCCTACCTGGTGCTGATGCTCCTGGTCACGGCGGGCGGCGTGTTCGTCTTCAGCAGCCTCATCGGCGTCCTGACCACCGGTCTCGAGGCCAGGATCGAAGAACTGCGCAAGGGCCGTTCCCTGGTGGCCGAGACGGGCCACAGCGTCATCCTGGGCTGGTCCCCGCACATCTTCTCCGTGATCTCGGAACTCGCCCTGGCCAATGAAAGCCAAGGCTCCTTCTGCATCGCCCTCATGGCCCAGAAGGACAAGGTCGAGATGGAGGACGAACTGCGCGACAAGATCACACTGCCCAAAGGCGGCCGCCTGGTCTGCCGCACGGGCGACCCCACGGATGCGGACGACCTGCGCATCGTCAATCCGGCCGCCGCCAAATCCATCCTCATCATCACCGACGACCCCGACGATCCGGACGCGGTGGTGCTGAAAACCGTGCTCGCCCTCTCCAATCGCCTCGAAGGCGTCACGCCGGGTCCAAGCATCGCGGCAGTGCTGCGCAGCGACGCCAGCATCTCCGCAGCGCTCATCGCCGGGGCGGGACGGGCGGTATTTATCCCGGCCGGGGGCATCGTGGCCCGGATCATGGCCCAGACCTGCCGCCAGCCCGGGCTTTCCATCATCCTGACCGATCTCCTGGATTTCTCCGGAGACGAGATATACATGCACGCGGATGCGCGGCTTGCCGGCAGGACCTACGAACAGGCGGCCCTGACCATGGGACACGGTTCGGCCATGGGCCTGCGCACGGCGGACGGGTTGGTGCGCATCAATCCCCCGATGGATACGGTCTTCGGGCCGGGCGACCTCCTGATCTGCCTGGCCGAGGACGACAGCAAGATATCCCTGGCCGACGCCGCCCCGGCCGTGGACGCCTCCGTCGTCGTGAACCGGGATGCAGCCAAGGCCAGCCCGGAGCGGCTGCTCATCCTGGGCTGGAACCATCTCGGCCCGCTTTTTCTCTCCAGCACCGACGAATACGCCGCCCCGGGCTCCGATGCCATCATCGTGGCCCCGGACTTTCCGGCCAACGCCCCTATCCCCCAGAACCTGCGGGCCATGCGCGTGGAGTCCCGCAAGGCGGACGTCTCGAATCCGGACATCCTGAAGGGCCTGATGCCGCAGGACTTCGACCACGTCATGGTCTTGAGCGACCCGACCCTGCCCCTGCAAAGCGCCGACGCCCGGACCCTGGCCATCCTGCTGCACCTGCGGGCCATCGCCGACCGGCTCGGCACGCGCTTCCCCATCACCACCCAGATCCTCGACGACCGCAACCACGCCCTGGCCCAGGCGGCCCGGGCCGACGACTTCATCGTCAGCGACAGGCTGCTCAGCATGATGCTGACGCAGATCAGCGAGAATCCAGAGTTGCTCCAGGTGTTCGAGGAGCTGTTTCGGGCCGAGGGCTCGGAACTGTATCTCAAGCCGGCCTCGTCCTACGTGCGCGAGGGCCGCCCCGTGAACTTCGCCACGGTGATCCATGCCGCCGCGAAGCGCGGCGAGACGGCGCTGGGCTGGAGGGTCCTGGCCTCGGCTACCGATGCGGCGGCGAACTTCGGGGTCCGGCTCAACCCGGACAATGCGGAGACGATCACCTTCGCGCCCGGCGACCGGGTGGTGGTCCTGGCCGAGGACGACTCCTGAGAACGGATTGCGAAGTGGCGCGACATTGAGCGAGGCGCCGGGCGGATGGCCACGGGCACCCGGGCCGGCCGCCACATCATCGACCTGGGCGAGGCCTGGCAGGCCATGACCGGCCTGCCCTTCGTGTTTGCGACCTGGATCGTGCGCGACGGCCTGGACGGGAGGCGCTGCGCCGCCCTGTCCGCCCTGTGGCGGGAGCTGATGGCCATCAAGGCCGAACTGCCGCAACGCCTTCCGGAACTGGTGGCCGCAGGCGACGCCTTGGAGTGGATCACGCCCGCGGCCCTGACGGACTATCTGCGCGGGGTCAGCTACGATCTGGGGCCAAACCGGCAGGCGTCGCTTGTGCTCTTCGGACGCCTGTGCCAGGAGCTCGGACTCATCGACGCGACACCCGGGCTGCGCTGGCAGTCGGTGTGAAGGCGCGCCCGGTCCCGGTGCGAAAATGACGCAGCAAGTGATTGGGTCGACAGGGCAGCGGAAGCGGGCCGACTGAATATTCTCTTCTCTCTGGCGTCGTTATTTGACATGAATCAGGCTCAATGGTAACAATACATAATATTAAGTCAAGTTGCCTGGTCGCATTTATTGTTCATGCGTATGCATTTACATGCTCAGACCAGGATAATGGGATTGAGCGAAGAGCAATGCGGTGTTTTTTTCATTGATATACAAAGCAGCATCCATGGTTATCGTTAACAACATAATGCAGGACAAGCATGGACACCAAAAACATTACAAATATCAACTGGGTCAGCGATTTCAAATGTAACATCAATGGTTTGGAATTTGAGCTGACGACATCAGGATATACAAAAAAGACCACTGCCGAGTCTATCATTGTCTTGAAGCCTAAATTTCTTCTTGACGACTACCAGTCCCGTTTTGGAGGGATCGACGCCCTCAATATCCTTGAAGTAGGCATTTTCCAAGGCGGAACCACGCTTTTTCTCGCCGCCGCACTGCCGAACATCAACAAGATTGCGGCCCTGGACATCGCCCCACCGGTCGAGACCTTTTTGAAAATCGTGCAGGACGGCGGGTTTGCATCAAAAATTTTCCCCTACTTTTCCCTTTCCCAGACCAACGAGGAGGCCATCTCCAATATCGTGAACCGCACGCTGGATAGCCGCCTGGATGTCGTCATCGACGACGCCTCCCACAAGTACCCGGAAACCAAGCGGACCTTTGAGATCGTCTTTCCGCTTCTGGCAAATGGCGGATTGTACGTCATCGAGGATTGGGGCTGGGCCCATTGGAAGGATTGCCCGTGGCAGAAGGAGACGCACCACTGGTACAACGATCCGGCCCTCAGCAATCTGATCTTCGAGTTGACCATGCTGTGCGCCTCAGCTCCGGCATTTATCAAGAAAATCGAGGTATTTCCTGCCTATGTGGTGCTCAGTGCTCCATCTTAAAGCTTTCCCAAAGGCTTCAAGATGGAGCACTACTATCAGATGCGGAAAAAGAATCTCTCCCTGATCTGAACCATCCGCCTCGGCCAGGGCCTTCCACGGGCGATACGACGCCATCCCGTCGCAGTCGGCCTGACCCTCTCCCGCCCTTTGTAAATCTCCTCCGTGACGCCGACGTCGCGGAGCTTCTTCCGTGAACGTCCGCCTGGACGACTCCCCTGCCGTTCTCCAAGATAAATACGTCCCTTAAACTACGTATTTCGTACGTGGTGAAGATGACGCGCCGGGATGAACGTCCACTAGTTCCAGGCATCATTTCATTTTTAGGAAATACATTACATTTCGTGGTATTACAATTTTTCATGACGACATGTCTTACGCCATTTCAATCTTTGCGCTTGAACTTGTTATGGAAACTATGATACTGTTGATAATGTAATTGTGAGTATGGATGCCGTAATAAATAGTTTATTGATACGAACAATCATTGTCGTGATTTGAATTACTGTAGTCATGTCATGAAAAAATTGCATACAAACGAGGACTATATGTATATTCATGAACAGAATGATAATTCCGTAATAGTTAAAATTGGCCTTTTGTTTTCACTCCCATGTGCGCTGTTCCTCCTTTTGAGCCATGCATCTGTTCAGGCCTACACCCTCCCAGGCAGCGGCCAGAGCACCTGCTACAATAATTCAGGAATCATTTCCTGTCCGCAACCTGGAGAGGCATTTTACGGTCAGGACGCTAATTACAGGTTTACTCCTCTCTCCTATACTAATAATGGCGACGGGACCGTCACGGACCGCGTCACCGGCCTGATCTGGCAGCAGGTTGACGACGGCGCGCGCCGCACCTGGGGACAGTCTGTGACCTATTGCCAGGATTTGGAGCTGGACGGGCAGACGGACTGGCGGCTGCCGTCACGCTGGGAGCTCCTGAGCATCGTGGACGCCGGCCGCTTCAACCCGGCCCTCAATCCCGTCTTCTCCTGCACGAATAACGAAAACGTGTATTGGGCGAATACGGACGATCTCCATTATCTGTTCTACGGATGGTATGTCTTCGCATACTTTGGCGACGCGGGCGGCGCCTCCAAGGGCGGAGAACAAAATGTCCGATGTGTTCGCGGCGCCGAGCTCTTGAAACCGACCTACTCCGATAACGGGGACGGAACCGTGACGGATCAGACCACGGGCCGAGTCTGGCAGAAGGCCGGGAGCCAAACGGCCATGAACTGGCAGGCGGCCCTGGCCTGGTGCCAGGACCAGACCACCGGGGGGGAGACGGACTGGCGTCTGCCGAACAAGCGCGAACTGGAAAGCCTCGTGGACGATGAACTCATATACCCGTCGCTTAACCCGGCATTTACGTTAACGGGGGCAGCGGAATGGTTCTACTGGACCAGCACCAGCTACCCCGGGCTGCCGACCGCTGCGTGGCGCGTGGATTTTAATATCGGCTACACCTCTGCCTCCGACAAGACCTCAGTCGTGGAGTCTGTCCGGTGCGTCCGAGGCGGACTGGCCGCAAGCGGCATGGACCCCGGGATATCCCTGATGCTTCTTGACCAGTGACATTTCCTGGGGAGAAGACGCCCGCCGCCGCCGTCTGGTTCCGGATGTGAACGAGAGCGGCATGTTCGCGCAGAGTATCCCTATGCCCTCTCTCAGGCGCCCATGGCTGACATCCGTGCCGTACGCCACGCGTCGCCGCCGTTTTGAAACGTCCTGCGGCTGCCTGGCGTACGGTCCGGGCTGTTTATCAGCGCTTGAGCCCCTTTTTCACCGACTTTATGAACCGGCCGAAGGATTTGTCCTTTTCCCGTTTCTCAAGCGAGGACATGGCGTAGTACTCCGACTCCTTCTTGAGCTTGACGTAATTGGCGTACCGGGCCGCATCCAATGCGCCCTCTTCGAGGGCGGCCCTGACGGCGCATCCGGGCTCGCGCCCGTGGCTGCAATCGACAAACCGACAGTTTTCGGCCAGTCGGCTGATGTCTTCGAAACCCGTGCTGATCCCCTCGTCGGCCCCTGCAACGCCTAGCTCCCGCATGCCGGGCGTGTCGATGAGCATCGCGCCCTGACCAAGGACGATCAGTTGCCGACGGGTGGTCGTGTGGGTCCCCTCCCCCGTGCCGCTGACGGCCCGCGCGGCGAACGCCTCATGGCCCACGAGACGGTTGACCAGGGTCGTCTTGCCTACCCCGGATGAACCAAGCAGGCAGTAGGTCCTTCCCGGCGCAAGCGTTTGCTGCAACGCCTCACACCCGATTCCGTTGACGCTGCTGAGTGCGATCACCCTGGCTGCAGTGATGGCGCGTATGATCGAGAGCTTCTGCTCCAAGGCGTCCTGGGTGATCAGGTCGGTTTTCGTCAGCACGATGATCGGTTCGACATGTCCGTCTGCGGCCATGACCAGGTATCGATCCAACCGTCTTGGATTAAAGTCGAAATGGCATGACTGCACGAGGAACGCGACGTCGATGTTGGCCGCGATCATCTGGAAGGCGTGGGCCTCGCCAGGGGCCTTGCGCCGTAAAAACGTCTTTCTCGGAAACACCTTGTGGATAAGCGCCGCTACGCCGTCGTTATACGTGTGCGCGGTCGCCCAGTCGCCCACGCATGGCAGATCCGCAGGCTGCGTGATCTGATGGACCAGCTTTCCGGCCAACTGCGCCGGGATCTCCCGGTCTCCAGTGTGTATGAGGTATGCGCCCCTATCAACTGCGGATATGCGGGCGAAGCCGCAGCCATCCAGGCCGCACGCGGCGGCGTGGGCTTCAAACCAGGGGTCGAAGCCGAGATCTGATAATTTCATTGGAGTATCCATACGCAACGCCCCGCAGAGGCAGGCGTCCCGTGTCGGTTATATGTCGGCGCCGATTCGCGCCGTGGTCATGTCCTTTGGACGTTACGCGCCCGGCGCGCCGAAGGCCTCGTGGGCGATGATCCCGCCCTGGGGAATCGCGTCCCGGAAACAGGCCGCCAGGACGAAACGGTCCGGCACGCCCTGATAGACGAGGCCGGGCACGTTTGCGAACCCCAGGCGGACGTAGAATCCCGGATCGCCGACCAGCACGATGCCTGCGGCCCCCATGTCGCGCATGCGCCCAAGCGACGCGCGCACCAGGGCGGCGCCTACGCCCATGGACCGGCTTTCAGGCAGGACCCCGACGGGGCCGAGCAGAAACCAGCCGCTTTGGGCCTCGCCCACGATAGCGGGCGAGAGGGCGATATGCCCCACGGCTTCCTTGCCGACTTCCGCCAGCAGGGACAGGGTCAGGGCGTGCGCCGCCCGCAGGCGCTCCACGATATGGTGCTCGACGGGTTGTGCGTCTTTGGCGTGAAGCGGATGCCCGGTGAAGGCGACGTATTGAATGTGTGAGATGCGTGAAACGTCGTCGGGACGTTCCTCTCGTATCTGCATGGCGACACTCCTTGTGCGCGGTGATGATCATGGTCGGGCATGGGGCCGACGGGCGCATGACGCGCCAGACGCCGCATGCGGCCTGTGAGGGCCATGGGAAACGCCAAGGGAGCGGTTGCCGGACAAAAGCGGAAAGACCGTACCCGGTGATGCCGGGCAGGTTTGGTGGGCGCAATAAGGCTCTGCGCAGGGAATACGCCGCCTTGCGGGAAGGGGGCGTTCGCTGAGGGAGTGCTTACCGGCCGCGGCTTTCGCCGACAACCAGGGTCGCAATATCCAGTGTGGTGGTGCTCAAAAAATCCTCCTGCGGGCAGAAGATG
>Ga0209467_1000533_pt1 | contig 51340 bp, 59 predicted proteins | sample Higcelwee11metaG_FD_187175 | JGI IMG/M metagenome (GOLD analysis project Ga0209467, IMG submission 187175) | Freshwater pond sediment microbial communities from the University of Edinburgh, under environmental carbon perturbations - High... | ecosystem: Environmental > Aquatic > Freshwater >... | reverse complement strand
AGTCCTGTCGCCGTAGCGAAACCACTGTTACTGATCAAATAGTCCGTATAAAGTTCAAGGTAGTCTGTTTTCATGCTCTATAAAAGCATATTGTGTGCCTTGATAGTTTTTACTGCGTAAGGTCAGCTATTAACCTCATATTTTTCATTTATTGCTCCTTGAAAGAAATTTACCAAATTTGTTAATCTACAATCTACTATTCTTCAGTTGATATACCTAAGACAAACCTAAGCTTCCTTTCCAGTTGCTTTTCTAGTTCTTCTATTTTGTTTTCATGAATAACAAAAGGAAAGTCTTTTAAGTCAAAAGGAATGTTTTCTGAACTATCAACGCACAAAATAATCTTCTTCTTGTTACCAAGCGCAAATCCAATCTCAAAATACACATTTTTACTTGTTGCTGAACACTCAGCAATTACCACCTTTGACGTTATAATTCTTTCTAGAATTTCATCGGTTATTCTTCCATGAAACTCATATTGATCGACTCGCCTTGGTGTTACTTCATACTTTTTCAAGACTGGTTCTATTGCATATTTGTACAATTCATTATACCGATGATCGCCAAAAGCCATGACAACAAAAGCATCATTCCAGTCAAATTCGCAATCATCTAATTTAGAATCAAAGAACAACGATCTCTTTAGGTTAGCAACACCTTTGAAATTTCCCCGGACAATACTCGCACCATCAAAGCTTATCTTTTTAAAATCTGAACCACTAAATGAAATCGACTTCGCTTTTATAAAATTGAAATTAACGTCATCGAAAACACAGTTAATCCATTTTATGTTTTGAATAAACGAGGAGTCAAAGTCGCAATTTTGTATACTTGTATTTTCAAGTAGTCCCGATATGAACCGAAAACCCTTTGAAAAAACACAGTCTTGTAACTCACTTTCAATAAATGAAACACGTTGAAGATCCATGTCATCAAAAATACAATTTACAAACTTGCACTTATGAAACGTACTGCTTCGTAAGTTAGTATTTCGGAATCGCCAACTGTCAAATTCAAGATTTAAAAAGTCCACTCGTTCAATTAGGTCGTTATTTTCGAAAAAACCTTCTGAAATCTCTTTAAGCTTTATGACAGTTGAACGTTCTTTTTTTTCAAGCATATCAATTCCTTTGTACTCTATTTTTCAATATACAATATATATACGGGTCAGGCGTTAAATGATAACTATATCACACGTTTATGTAATAAATTATACCGAAATAAATTTCAAATTAACTCTTCAACTCCACTTTTCCATAGGCAATAACAAGCATTAATGGTATATTGAGATGCTTTTAGTCCTATACAACAACTTGGATTTGGGTTTTGACATAGTGGAATGACCCCTATTTTAAGTCAATAAATTCTATTTTATATTGTTCACAAAAAGAAAAAATTCTTCCACTACACTTTCATTTGTATTCATACCGTACCCAATATTTTCATATTATTTTTACCCTCTTCACTCTTACAGCGATAGAGTCTTTTTAGTATTATCATTTTAAACACCCATTTTACTAATATCATCATTGATTATGATAGATAAAAACAAGTCATCGATAACACCACCGATATACAGGTCTGCTATTGTATCGTCTCGTAATGGGCTGTTATCAATGCAGTCAATGTGAAACTTGAGTATTTTAAACATAAAGAGTGCAAACTCTTTTTCGTCTTTTATCTCTACGTCATGCAAAAGATCAGGAAATTTGTACTTCAATGTCATGGTTGAATATTCACCAAATAATGGACGCTGAGATTCCATCATCTTTTTATATTTTTCAAAATATGCGGGTGCAGTATGGTTGATGATTTTTAACAGATTTTTATCATCTCTTAGATGCATAAAACTATGTTTTAACCTCTCTTTAATGGCGCGTTTTGTCTTTGCTAGAAGGTCGATTATCCCTATGGCATCATCTATCTCTTCTAACGTCAAATGTGACAGGTCATCAGGAATGTAGTTTGTATTATTACTGCTTTTTTGCATTATTTCTCCTTATGGTATACGAGGCGTTAAATATTAATTAAATCTTCAACTCCACTTTTCCATGCGCATAGTTATGGATCAATGCTTGGATGATATTTTGATACGATATGCCTATATCTTTTGCCCGTTGTTTGACAAAATCCAAATCTGATTGCTTCATATTGATCGTTATCTGCTTTTTTTGATTGAGATAGTCGAGGGTATCGGTTGCCATCTTTTTAATCTGTTCGTTATCGAATGGCACAGACTGGGGTTCTCCTTTTTCCAGTGCATCCAATAGCTCTTTTTCCTCTGCATCGTATTTCATGATTTATTTCCTCTGTAGTATGACAAAGCAAGTGCAACATATTAGTTTAACTGGCTAACTCGTACACAAATTCGGGAGCTAAGTCGATTTCGTCTTTCCAACTAAGTGTTCCAAATTCTGAATGAACAAAAAGGGTTTTGAAAAAATCTTCATTTTTCAAAGGTTGAAGAATCTTTCGCTCTTCTTGTTGAACGTAGTTTTTAAAATCAACAATTTTTTCTTCGTTGGTATTAAAGATAACTTTAACTTTATAATTTCCCAAGTATTCTGCATTTTTAAGTTCCAAAAACATTATCTACTACAACCCTAAAAATCGGCTAATTTCAGGCATCATAAATCCTTACGGTATTTTTGAATTATTATACACTTTGATGTCCATGAATACAATATACTTCCGAATTTAACTCCACGCTTGACACATACTAAAATCATGTACCCTCAATGCTATAATGGCATATGCTTTTATACATTCACATCCCTTTTTGCGATAGCAAATGCTCTTACTGTGCGTTTAACTCTTATGTCGATAAATTTTCACTGCGCGAAGCGTATATGAATGCTGTCCTTGTTCAACTCAACTCGGAACTTCTCCGTTTTAATGTAAGTGCCGCCAACCCTATCGAAAGTGTATTTATCGGTGGAGGAACTCCCTCGACTGTTGACCCCGCGCTCTACCGTCCGATTTTTGAAATGATTGACCCTTATCTGGTAAAAAATTGCGAGATCACCGCCGAAGCCAATCCTAACAGTGCCACGAGGACATGGTTGGAGGGGATGTTTGAACTGGGGGTTAACCGCCTCAGCTTCGGAGTTCAGAGTTTTAACAATGAAAAACTCAAAATCCTCGGGCGTGCTCACCATACGCAACATGCACTCGAAGCTCTCCGTTCCGCCTCTGCTATCGGCTACAAACACCTCAGTATCGATTTGATCTACGGAGTTAGCGGTGATACCAAAGCGCTTTTAAAATCTGATATTGACCAAGCCTTTCTTCTCCCCATCGATCACATCAGCCTCTATGCCCTCACCATCGAAGAGGAGACGGCGTTTGAAAAAACACCTGAAATGGCGCAAGAGGAGTTAGAACTTACACAATGGCTCTTTAGGGAAATTTCTGCCAAAGGGTTTGAACAGTATGAAATATCCAATTTTGGAAAATACCGCTCACGTCACAACATTGGATATTGGGAGCATAAACCTTATATCGGTTTGGGGTCTGGGGCTGTCGGCTTTTTAGAAAACTGTCGCTATTACCCCTCAAAAGTTGTGGAATACTATATCGCCCATCCCCTTGAAGTTCACGAAGAGCTAATAGATGAAAAGGCTAAAAAAAGTGAAAAACTCTTTTTGGGATTTCGAAGTTGTGTCGGGGTAGATGAGCAGGAACTGAGCAAAAATCAAAAACTCCAAGCTGAAATTCTCACTCGAGAAGGATTACTTCTACACCGCAATGACCGCTATTTTAACACTAATTTTTTACTTGCCGATGAAATCGCTTTGAGAGTAGAAGGGTTTTAAACTTTCTTTGGGTAAAATCCCAATGAATATAAAAACCATAAAATTAGGCTGCTATTATGTTTGGAATGGGTATTGGCGAAATATTTCTCATTATTATTATCGCAATTTTATTTTTAGGACCGGATAAGCTCCCCTCTACCATGGTAGAGATTGCAAAATTTTTCCGACAAGTTAAAGGGACGGTCAGTAGTGCAAAAGCAACTTTGGAAGAAGAGATGAAATTTGCGGACATGAAACAAGAGGCTCTTAATTATAAAAAAGAGCTTACCGACGCAAGTGCGGAGTTAGAACGAATGACCGATATTACCGAAATCGGGACAGAACTCAATGTCCTTAAAAACGAGATTAATCTCAATATCCCTCCTCCCACACCATCTGCCCCAAAAGAGGCTGAAGTAATCACTTTTGCTCCCAAAACCAAACAACAGCAACCAAAATTAGAATTTGAAAATGAGAAAGCCTAATGTTTGAAGATTTAAAACCCCATTTAGCCGAATTACGTAAACGACTCGGTATCAGCGTCGCCGCTGTTATCATCATGTTTTTTGTAATGTTCAACTTTCATGAAGCCCTTTTGGCATGGGTGACCGCGCCTCTAGCTGAAGCAATCGCTTCCGTTGCTAAAGTCTCTGCCAAAGCGGCTGAGGGGATGATCACGACCACTCAGTTAGGGGGAACTTTTTTCGTTGCAATGAAAGTCTCTTTTTTCGCTGGACTTCTCGCTGCACTCCCCATCATATTAACCCAATTTTGGCTTTTTGTCGCTCCGGGACTCTACGCTAATGAGAAAAAAATGCTCATCCCTTTTGTCGTCGGTGGAACCGTTATGTTCGCTATGGGAGCAGCATTTGCCTACTACGTTGTTACCCCGTTCGGTTTTAGCTACCTCATCGCGTTTGGGAGTGCTTCATTCGTTCCTATGATCAATATTGAGGATTATGTCGAATTTTTCACCAAAATCATGTTCGGATTCGGTCTTTCGTTTGAACTTCCAGTGATCTGCTATTTTCTTGCCCTATTAGGACTTATAGATGACAAAATGATGACCGGATTTTTCCGCTATGCTATCGTATTAATCTTCATCATTGCCGCTGTTTTAACACCTCCGGATGTTATCACCCAAATACTTATGGCAATGCCGCTTATTCTTTTGTACGGAGTCTCTATTTTGATTGTTCGTGCCGTCAATCCAGCACCAAAAGAAGAGCCTTATATTGCTGAAGATGAAGAAGAGACGATTGACTGAGCTTAACCCTCTTCTCACCTCCAGTTATCACTATAAGCTCCCTGAAGCGCTTATAGCGACCCATCCGATTCACCCACGAGATCATGCCCGTCTCCTTGTCTATAACCGAGCCGATAAATCGATAACCCACAGCCGATTTGATCAATTAAACGATTTTTTACCCAGTAACTGCGGAATTATTTTTAACGATACCAAGGTTATTAAAGCTAGACTTTATGGCAAAAAAGAGAGCGGCGGAGCAATAGAACTCCTCATCAACCGTCCCCTTGATGCCTATGCAATTAATGTCTATATCAAAGGTCGAGTAAAAGCAGATACCCGATTGCTTTTTGATGGCGAACTTAGTGCCCATGTCATTAACTTGCATGAAGACGGCTCGCGTGATGTCAATTTTTATTCACGTGATACCCTTATCCGATTTGAAGAGCTTCTCCCGATTTTAGAAAAAGTCGGACATATCCCCCTCCCCCCTTATCTGGGTCGGGAAGACAACTCCGAAGATGAGCGGGAATACCAAAGTGTTTTTGCCCACCACGAAGGTGCCGTTGCCGCACCTACCGCATCGCTCCATTTTACCGATGAGCTATATGAAGCCGTGTGTTCACGTCATCCACACGCCTTTGTCACTCTCCATGTCGGTTCAGGAACCTTTAAACCGGTCGAAGCTGAGATTATCACCGATCATCCGATGCACTCGGAATATTTTGATATCAGTCCTTCAGCACAAGAGCTACTCCACAGCGATATCCCTCTGCTCTCTATCGGAACAACTTCGACACGAACCGTAGAGTATCACACCCGTACTGGGGAGACACACGGAGAAGCAAACCTCTTTTTACATCCCAATAATCCGCCAAAACGGGTCAACCATCTCCTCACCAATTTTCATCTTCCCCAATCAACCCTACTAATGCTTGTCGCCTCATTCATCGGGGTAGAAGAGACTCATCGTATTTACAAAGAAGCGATTGATGAAAAATACCGCTTTTTCTCCTACGGTGATGCGATGCTAATACTCTAAGCTCTCATAAAATATTTTTGAATAGCCTACTTTTTCGTTCGTGGTGAGCTTGTCAAACCATGAATTTCACCCTTCGACAAGCTCAGGGCGAACAGGATCATTATCCATCAATATATTGTCGAATGCATTAAATGCACTCTTTTATTTATGACGAAAGTGGATATGTTTGATGCTTTTCATTGTATTTTCTCTCCATTTTTTTCTGTATAAAATGTTTCAATTAAATGCGGAAGAGATTTTTTAATACTTAGCATAAATGACTCGCGCCCAGTATGAAATGTTTCCAGAAGACTTTCTTGTTTAATCTGCTGGAAGAAAAATATTTGCTTTTCATTAAAAATAGGCGTATCTTTGTCCTTTTCTTTTAACCTTGAAAAATTAATTTCTTCAATCTGCGGCCCATTATTGTAGATAGCATTTTGTTGTACAGACCATAAAACAGAATAAATCTTATCTATATCCTTCTCGTTTAAAAATGCTTCACATTCTGCTTCAAGCGTTTTTACAGCATTGTCAAATTCATTTGTAAGCGCATCTTCAATAGCAGCAAAACGAATCTTATCGATTTCATCGTATGTATAATTGCACAAAAGACCATAAGCCTCTTTTGCATCTTTTTGAAAAATAACTTCTAAGTCTTTACTCATGAATCGCATACCAGCATAATTCTTCAATAGTTGTCTGATATGTTCTTTTGCCGACTTTTTAGTAACGTATCCTTTCCATTCATCTATTTGTATCGATATTGACGATATGGCAATAAAATGGGCAAAAATATACATTTCTGCATCCTCATTTGCAATCGAGCCTGAAGTATCATTAATGAATTTACCATATTCCTCAAAGGAATAATACTCGCCGACAATACTCTTTAGCCCAATATTGCTAAGTCCGAGAAAACGAACGCACCAATCTGCCAAACGTTTTGCATCGTTGGATGAAACACCTGAAAGAAGGAGAGAACGTTTGATTACTGCTATAGTGTTTTGAATAGCACGATTTGCTTCTTGTTCAGTGAGTATAATATTTGAAACAATTTTTTTCGGATTGAAACGTTTTAAGGATAGCTTTTTCCCTTTAGCTAATTGTTCATACCATTCAATTTTTGATTCTGAATACTTAGATAAACGATTTTTAAAATTATCATTTTGGAGATAGGTTACTTTCAAAGGAGGAGTGTTAGCTAAATACGTAAATCGATCTAATGCAACAACAATTTGTTTACGTTTCTCATTTTTTGATGGCAATACACAGAGTACAACCTCTTCTTCACTGTCGAGTATTACTAAGTTTTCTTTATATTCATTAAGATACGAATCTTCTTTGAATCGGAATCTATTGTAAAATGCTTCATATCCTTCTTTGGTAACGTCAAAAAACTCCATATTAAGATCCTGAAATTCTTCAATGCAAATAATAGCTAAGCGATCGTACGTCGTAAATTCATATTTGATGAGAGTTTCCATTGGATTTCCATCTGGATTCGTATAATCATGAACCTTCATGACATATTCAAACATTCCATCGCCCATATATTCATGTATAGCGTCCATAAAGCGGTCAAAATATTCATTATCGGATGTTCTTACTGGTATAGTGATATTTTTTTTGCGCTGGCTTTTGGTTTCAGTTTTACCAAGTAAAGCTTGTGCGGTATTGTAATTTTCATAACCAAATGCTCTTGAGACAACATGCAATAATGAGGTATGCGGGAGATGAACATTGTAGTCTAATAGAGGGGTTTTTAGCGATTTTGCAAAATTTCGGATCTGTATGATCGACTCAGGGGCAAGTTTTTCGGGCATACATGATTGCATTCCGTGCTTCATTGTTTATTCCTTTGAATGTTTATGTAGCGAAAACTGCATTTATACGCATGTAAAAAGTGTTCTTCCATTCACCTTCTTGTTTTCGCGGAAACGCTCAAAGCAACAAAAGTGAAACTAACCGAAATATCAATCTAAATCTGGTTGTGTGAAAATAAATCAGGTTTACCATACATTCAAAAATGAAAGCGGAAGAGGTAGGCGAACTGTCGGCCTTAAAGAAATTATAACATAAATATTAAATTGCTATGAAGAATACAAATCAGAACCCATTGAAGTGAATATCTGACTGTGCGTTTATGGAAAGAGTTTATAAATATCTTTGCGGTGTAAGAATCGAATAATATTGAGTTCACCCTCTTCGTAGCTAAAACCTAAACGGTAATCTCCGATTTTTAGGCGATAATAGAGTTTGTGACCTTTAAGTTTTTTAATATTTGGAACACTTGCCAAATCACTATACTCTTCGAATTCGATCAATTTGGCTTTGAGCTTAGTCGCAACGCTTTTATCGTTCAGTTTTTCGATGTCTTTTAAAAAACTCTTCTCGAACTGTACTTTCATACTATAGAGTCTAACGCCTTAAATACTGCATCTTTGGAAACATACTCTTGTTTTTCAGACTCTTCGAGGATATTGGCGAAGGCTCTGTTCTCTAAATCTTCGGTGATAAGAGCATAAAAATACTCTTTGATTTTTTCAGGCGTTTTAAACTGTTCATAAAGAGCTTGTTCCAACTCTTTGTTATCTAATTGCAAAGCTAACATAGTCGACTCCTTTTTATTATTTTAGCATAGTTAAAAAACAATTGATGAAAAATACCGCTTTTTTTCTTATGGCGATGCCATGCTTATACTCTAACTTTTTTCTTCGTCATCTACTAAAAATTCATTATCTTGATACAATATGCCAAAATTATTAAAGACATCTTTATGTCTAATAAAACGAAAAGACCCTACCACTTTTTCTCCTACGGCGATGCGATTGTTATCCTCTAAATTACACCACGTTATGTTACAATTAGATCACAATAACCGCAAGGCATTATCATGAGCAATATTAACCGCAGAAATTTTTTAGGCGCAGGTCTATTACTAGGTGCTTCTACCCTTTTAGGGAAAGAGACCCCGCAAAAAATCATCACAAGTTCAAACGAGTTTGTCCCGCCGATGGTTGCCTTTCCTCAAAAAAAGCCGATGAAAACGATCTCTGATCGTCCGCCGCTTCTCGAATCACCGCGCGATATTTTTACCAATCCGATTACTCCGAATGATCAGTTTTTCGTCCGTTGGCATATGCCCGATATCCCCACCTATATCGATCTAAACGAATTTAGACTCGAAGTAAAAGGTTCTGTCGAAACTCCGCTTTCTCTCAGTGTCGATGATTTGAAATCAAAATTTGAACCCGTTGAAATCACTTCGGTTCTCCAATGTGGTGGAAATAGCCGACGCTACTTCGCTGGAACCGGTCCAGCAACTCATGGTGTCCAATGGGGTCATGGTGCGATGGGATGTGCAGTATGGAAAGGGGTACGCCTAAAAGATCTTCTTAACCGTGCAGGGGTCAAAGGGTCTGCTAAATGGGTCGGTGTTAACGGTTTAGAAAAACCAGCAATGGAAGCAACCCCAAAGTTCTTCCGTGAAATGGCGATCGATGAAGCTCTGAGCGGTGAGTTGATCGTAGCGTATGAAATGAATGGTGAAGATTTACCGTATCTTAATGGTTTTCCTCTTCGCCTCGTCATTCCGGGACATTTCTCCGATAGCTGGGTTAAAATGCTCTCCGAGATCACGGTGATGGATGAATACCAAAAGAGCTTTTTTATGGATGTAGCCTACACTGTTCCGGACAACGATTGTGAATGTGTCATCTCCGGAAGCGACTTCGAGTACAAACGAAAACCCATCGCGGAAATGAAAGTCAAATCGGTTATCGGCTACCCAACACCTAATACGGTCATCAAAAAAGGGTCTCGCGTCAAAGTCACTGGTGTTGCTTTCGATCAGGGAAAAGGGGTCAAAGAGGTGATGATTTCTATTGACGGCGGTAAAAGTTGGAGTACAACAACGCTACAAAAAGATTATGGAAAATTCGCTTATCGCCAATGGATTTATGAATGGGAGCCTAAAGCCAAAGGGGAATACATCATTATGGTGCGTGCAATCAACCGTATCGGAAACATTCAACCTCAAGTGGGCGAAATCGGTTGGAATGCCGGAGGATACCAATACAATGCCGTTGACGCCGTCAATGTCAAAATCGTCTAAAAAAGGCACCTATCATGAAAAAAACAGTTTTATTTCTTATTTTCCTCAGCTCTCTTAGCTTTGCCCAAGTGACTAAACCAATCGAAATCCCTTATGTCGATTACCCGATGGTAAAAGGGGATCATGATGAAGTGGCGCAACAATACTGCCTTATCTGCCACTCATGGGGTTATATTCTCAATCAAGGAGAAAAAAGCCGCCCTTACTGGACTGGAACCGTTGCCAAAATGGTCAATGAGTTCAAAGCTCCCATTGACAAAGAAGACCAGCAAACCATCATCAACTATCTCGTAAAACACTATGGCTACGAAGCTTCTTCAGGACATTAAGTCCTGAGAGGATCACTCAACATAAATCCTTCCATTCAATACAGTAATCATTCCGCTCAATTCTGCTTCAAAAACCTCACTTGGAAATAGAGCTAGCGCTTCTTCATACGTCGGTCTGTGTCGACAAAAAGCAATAAACGGAGTGTCTTCAATACTATTTTTTCCTTGTTTACTAATATACGTCACAAAAGAATCAATATCATCAATCGCTATAGCCTTCCCCTCTGCTACTAGTTGACGAGTTGCTACACTCTCATTAATTCGGTGAGGAAGAACGTAGATCGACTTCCCCATCTCCAATGCGTATTCCACACTACGCATACTTCCACTACCGATATCTGCTTCTGTCACAATTAAGATATCGCCTAGAGCAACAACAACCTCATTGCGAACAACAAAACTCCATTCTCTCGCCTGAAATTCAGGTGTAAACTGACTCATAATCAACCCTTGCTTCTCAATCGATCTGATTAATTCTCGATTGGCTGAGGGGTAATAAATATCAATACCGCAGGGTAATATGGCAATCGTATTTTCAGCGCCTGCACCCTCATGTGCAATTCGATCAACACCTGCTGCCGCACCGCTTACTATCACCATACCTGACATTGAAAGCTTTTTTGAAAGTTCAAATGTCATTGCACGAGTATAGGGATTAGGACGCCTTGTTCCAACTATAGCAATTTTAGGATGCTTCAACAACTCTAAATTGCCTCGATAATAAAGTTGTTCAGGATAGTGCTTCATGAATGAGAGTTCAGGAATAGCAAAAGAGAGTGTAGTGTGCATAAAGACTCTTTATACTTAAAATACATAACCTTAACAGATAATGGATAAAAAAATTAAAACTATGTCAAATTGTCAGATTTGTTCAATCCCCACTAACTGAACTTCCGAAAGTAACACTTTAGACTCTTTAAGTGCTTGAATTGTATCAGACCTTGGATGTCCGATCGCAATAGCTGTCCCATGTTCCTTTGCTTTCTCAACCGCCTCTTTAATTTGGCGCTTAACATTTCGGACACCGTCTTGATGATCGAGAAAAACATCTCGTCCGATATATCGCATCCCGAGTGCTGCTGTGACATCCGGAACTTTTGTTTTACCGATAGTGCGGCTGTCAACAAACTGTATCCCCTCTTTTTTAAGGACACGGATCAATCTCTCCATCGAATCACGATCAGCTGTAAATTTCGATCCTGTATGGTTATTGAAATAACGGGCATTAGGAAATAACTCCTTCAGTGCGCTTATCCTCTTTTCAATCGTCTCTTCCGTGTCACCGACATGTAAAGTATTGGGTTCTTCATCATTAAAATCGATTGCTTCTAAAGGCAAATGAACCATATAACGATTTTGTTGTTGAGCAAGATGTGCTGAAGAAGCATGCCGTGGACTTGGTGGTAAAAAGGACATCACCAATGGTAATCCTGTAGATCGAATCACTTTGACATCTCTCTCGTACGAAACATCATCGATTATAATCACAAGTTTTGGTTGAGTTCTATCCAGACGTTTTGGACGCAGTGCCGCAGGTGGAGGTGATAATTTTGGCTCTTTTGGTGCATACTCGTGTTGAGGCTTTAGCGGTTCACGCCGATGTTCTTCCTCTAAAAGAGTTTGAAGCTCTTTTTTGAGCCGTTCGATTTCATGGTTATATTCGCTATCTTTAGTATTTGAAGGGAGGGGGCGATTTTCATCTATTGAAGCGATGTGTGCAATTTGCTCAACCAATTGCTGTGTCTGTTGACGCTCACGTGTGAGTTCCTCTTCTGCCTGATTGAATCCGATGAAATATCCGATTAAAAGTGCACTAAGAAAAATAACGAGACCAAAAAGTCCCCATCCGATATATTTTAAGGTGAGATATTTACGACATAGAGGCTGTTTGTTCATAAAAGAAGGAACCTCTTTCTGCAGACGTTTTCAGAGCATATCGCTCTGAAAATGGAGAATTAATTTGTGCTTTGATTAACAATTTTATTTTTAGAAATCCACGGCATCATCGCACGAAGGCTTACACCTGTACGCTCGATCAAAGATGCCTTAGCGTTTGTACGCTCAGCATTCATACGAGGATAACCCGCTTGACCTTCAAGGATGAAATCTTTTGCGAAACGGCCGTCTTGAATCTCTTTGAGGATCTCTTTCATTGCCGCTTTTGATTCCGCATTGATAACACGTTTACCACTTACGTAGTCACCGTATTCTGCTGTGTTAGAGATAGAATAACGCATATCCGCGATTCCGCCCTCGAACATCAAGTCAACGATGAGTTTCAATTCGTGAAGACACTCGAAATATGCCAATTCAGGTGCGTAACCCGCTTCTGTCAAGGTTTCGAATCCCGCTTGAACAAGAGAAACTGCACCACCGCAAAGAACCGCTTGTTCTCCGAAAAGGTCTGTTTCTGTTTCGTCTTTGAATGTTGTTTCGATAATCGCTGTACGTCCGCCACCGATAGCCGATGCGTAAGAAAGCGCCAATTCTTTGGTTGTACCGCTTGGATTTTGTCCAACAGCGATCAAATCGGGAATCCCGCCGCCGCGAACGAACTCAGAACGTACGGTATGACCCGGTGCTTTAGGCGCGATCATGGTTACGTTGATATCGCTTGCTGGTTTGATACGACCATAATGAATGCTGAAACCGTGACCGAATGCGATAGTAGCACCTGATTTTAGGTTCGGAGCGATTTCGTTTTTATAGATTTCTGCTTGGTTTTCATCCGGAAGAAGGATCATAACGACGTCCGCGTATGCAGATGCTTCTGCAACTGTCATAACTTTGAACCCTTTAGCTTCCGCTTTGCCCCATGAGCTTCCCTCTTTACGAAGACCGATAACAACTTCTACACCGCTATCACGTAGGTTTTCCGCGTGTGCATGACCTTGTGATCCAAAACCGATCATTGCCACTTTTTTACTTTTGATTAACTCGATATTACAATCTTTATCGTAGTAGACGTTCAATGCCATACAGGTATCCTTAGAGTAAGCTCATAGGCTTAAAATTTGGCGAATTATACCCCACTTTTGCATAAAAATAGTTTAGTGCACCCTTAGAGCATTGTGCTAACTCATCTGCTAAGGGTCTCTAAACGATCGCATGCTACAATTCACCCAAAAATAGTAGGACTTTTTATGAAAAAATTTAACCTTTTTAAAGAGATTATCGTTGTCAACAAAAATGACTTTTTACGTGCTGTGAATTCCGCGAAACACTTTGCCATCAGTTATAAAGGGGAGATTGTATATGAGCCGTTTGAAGATACTTTGATTAGCATTTTTGAGGGATCGATTGCACCGCTCTCGCCTCTCTCCACCGATCTCTCCCGACCGATTAGTTCCATGCTCGGCAATAACTACCGAATCGTAGAGGATGATGATCGACTCCTGATCAAAGCTTCCGGTGCATGGCAGAGTATCATCGGATTTAACCAAAAACGCGCTTTGTACGATGACACGAGCGGTGACGGTATTGCCGAATTTTCCGATAAAGTGTTAGAAAATACAGGGTGGCACGCAACCGAGTTTAACATCGGTTATCGCGATATTGTCGAACAGTTTGAGGAGCAATGCAAGGGAATTTTGCTCTGCATTGAGCAAGATGAGCCGTATCAGTTCAGCGGATTGGGATTTGTGTTTGATCTTGAACATGCACGTCAAATCGGATTTGATTATTGTGTAGAAACCATAAAAGAGAAGCTGGAAAACGATGAGGATTTTGCCACCCTCACCGATGATGAAGAGGAAGCGGCGGAGTTTTTTAAAGTTTTATAGCCGATCTTTCCAGTATCCTGGTTTACGGCTATTATGCATCACGGCAAGTACAAAAATAGTATCGTTAGTTTCTTTATAAATGACAGAAAATGGAAAATGGGGTAAAACATAGCGGTGGAATCCATGTTCAAAAGTAGACCACATCTGAGGAAAGTAGCTTATCGCTTCATACGAGTGTTCTAGTTGGGAAATAAATCTATCCCCTAACCCGATTGAGCGCTCTTCATACCAGCCGTATGTGCTTTTAACATCGATGCTTACATCAGGATGAAAGCGTAACAGCTTCACTCAAGAACCTAAAATCTGATTTTTGATACTCTCCCAGCTTACCGATTGGACATCACCGTTTTCCAATGATTCGAAACGTTTTTTCGCTAGTTCCGCCCACTCAGTTTGGGCATCAGCATCCTGTATGGTATCCAGAGAGGAGATCAGGTATTGTGCGACAAACCCTTTTTCATTGGGCGTAAGTTCCTGCAAGTCCTCAATCGCTTTATTCATTGCAATCGTCATAGTGTCACCTTGTGTGTGTTGACATCATTATATCGAAACTTCATTTTGGTAAATCTCATTTTTGCATCGCTATCCGTTCACACCTCAGGAGAGGTGGAACGAGGGAAAATCAATTGAATCCAAAAAGCTCAAAATAGCGATTATTTGTTAGTGGTCTTGAAGCACCATTTTTGCCATACTCGGTTCCACCTGTCGGCTTGTCATCTTTGTAGCTAACTTCTGCACCGAGACTACCATCTTCACGGAAAAGCTGACGCTTACCTTCACGTTTGCCATCTACGTATTCGGTTAGCATACGCTTCGCACCGGATTCGTAATAGATCGTCTGTGTACCGTTGATTTTTCCCTCTTTATACGGTGATTCATTAACTACTTTTCCACTTTCACTGTAGACTTTAGCTGTTCCTACTGGATCACCATTATCATACGTATCTTCTTCACGTAATTTTCCATTAGGATAGTACAGTTTCACGACACCATCTATTTTCCCATCTTTAAATGGGGTTTCCTTACGAACGGCATCTCCATCATATTCGCGCTCAAGACCGTTGGCAGTTTTGTCATTCTCTTTTTCATAAAAAGCACCTTCTTTTTGATACAAATCACCCTTTTTGTATATCTTTTCTTTACCGCATCCCGTGATCAGGAGTACAATCCCAATCACCATTGCAGCAATGCCATACATTTTGATATTTTTCATCCTGTTTTCCTTTTAAGTCTTAATATAAATCACATCATTATTTTTTGGCGGATTGATAGAGTAAGCATTTTTTAGCCTCCGCTAAAAGTAGCTGCGGATTTTTAGATAAACGGATAGCTTGGTCAATCTGTTTTTTATTCATTGATTTGGCAATTTGTTTTCTTTTTTGAAGAAGATCATCCCAATAGTCAGCACGTGAAGAGTATCCAGGCGCATAGCAAAAGTTGGCATCATTATGTGCCGTCAGATTTAATGCGTAAGCTATAATCGGATCTTTTTTCGTTCCGATGCCTTTAACTAGCATCTGAGATAATGTCAGCTTTGCATCACTATGCCCAGCTGATTGTGCTGCATACCAATACAGATAAGCCGAAATTGAAGAATCTTTTTTGAAAAAACGACTTTGAGGGCGTGACGGATCGATCATAATGGCAATCTGCTCAATCGCATCGGGCTGACCGTTTTTGGCTGCATCAATCAGGTACTGTATCGCTTTTTCTTCATTTTTAGTAGCTAAAAGCCCGTAAACGGCAAACTGTGCATCTGGTTGTCCCCACAATGCTGCTTTAATCAGAACTCTGACTTGCTCTTTTGTATATTTTGCATCGTAGCCTTGGGGAAATTGTACAAATCCAGCGATGGTGTCATCTGGTGTTGACTTAGCCCATTGCAGCAATGATGGTTTGATTACTTCACTCACATCGTAAAGTCCATTGGTTCGACAATTATCAGCCCAGTATGTCAAAAGATACTGAGCCTTTCGATCTCCATCTTTTGCCAATTGGATTACAGCTTTGTCAAAGCGATCATCAAAATTGTTCAGATAACCGATCATCTCATCGTACTTAGAATCACCGTTATTGATATTTTCAATCAATTGTGCGGAAGGTACAATTTGTTCAGGAGAAAAATCAATGGTGTCAGCATTTACTGCCACCATCAAAGCCATAATTCCGAACCATTTTCTCATTACACTACTCCCTATTGATCTTTAATTGTAACATATGCAACAATCAGTAAAATCGAATACATTGCCATCAAGAATGCACCGATTCCAAATACCATCGTTAACAAAGCTGCAAGATATAACCATGCCGCGATATTGAAAAGATTAGCGTTATATGCGTTTGCAATACCTCTGGGTGCGCTAAACATAGCTATTACGGCATAAATGGCCGCTGCTAATCCAAGGATAAGCATCAATGCTCCACCTATTCCCAAACTTGCCAATGCACCAAATGAAAAGCCAAAAAAGAAAAGAGAAGCAACGGCATATGTTATTAACATGGTTGCGATCAACCCTGCAACGACAGCTTTAACTTTGTACCAAAAAAAGCTCATTTCACCTTTATAAACGGCCAAACGATAAACACCGTAAAGTTCAAGTCCAAATCCCATAAACGCCATCATCGAGGATACCAGACCGAATAATGATAAAAATGCTCCACCTGCCGCAATATAGGCACCAGTTTTCACTTCAGAACCACCTGTTAAATTAGTGGCACTTTGGGAAAGCGAATCAAGTGGATTTCCTCCTGCTAAGATGTAAATTTCTTTTTGCCTGATTTTCATCAACAATGAAATTTACTTTTGACCCATTACGAACATTACCGCTCTTTATATCACCTGCTTCAAACGAATACCGCTCTCCTTGTTCATTTATAATAATACCTGCCCCATCAGCTATATGAATTACCGTGCCATTCACAATATTCCCCTTAAAAATAAATATTTAGGTAAATAATACCCACGGAAAACTTAAACAGAGGGCTTAATTACCTTATTTATAAACTCAATAGGGAATATATACCTTGTTGTATCATTATTGCTTGTCCTGTAATTTTTTGCCTAAAAAGAGGTGAAAATAACTCAGCGAGATATGGCGGGGATTTTGGATATTGATGTTAAAACCCTCAGAAATTGGCGTAAATACAAGCCTGAATTGTACAAAAAGGTCTTACAAGGGTTTCAGCTTGAAATAGCGTTACAAGAGGCAAAAGATCATTATGAACGATTAGAAAAAATTGTAAATATCGAAGACAAATAGTATTTAGTGTATTCAAAAAAATCCCGTTCGTGCTGAGCGTGTCGAACCATGAACTGCTCACCCTTCGACAGGCTCAGGGCGAACGGAAAAAGAGTATATAACTCAAATAATTTTCAAATACCGCTCTAAAATAATCTTCGCGGAGAGGGAGTCGATCCGGCCGTCGCGCTTGTAGCGAATTTCACCCTTCATCAGCGCTTCGGCTTCTTGGGAGCTGTGGGATTCGTCTTGATAGGCGATTTCACCTGCAAATTCGACGAGATTCATAAAGTGCGCAACTCTGCGGCGCATCTCATCCTCTGTAGTACTTCCCATCGGGATACCGACTACGACTGTCGTTGCCTCGTATTCATTCAACACTTTTTTAACATCGTTGGCGGCTTGGTTTCGGTTTTTCCGCTCTACTGCCGGAAGCGGTGTCACGATTCCCGATCCTGCACTTAGTGCTAGTCCGATCCGTTTTAACCCTAAATCAATCGCGATAATCGTTCCCATCATTTCCCCAGACAGAACTGACCGAACATCTTGTCAAACATCTCATCGAGTTCATACGGTCTGCTAATTGAAGAGATAGAGCGAATGGCCGCATTGATATGAAACGAGAAAAATTCTAACTCACCGTCATGCAACGGTTCATACGCTTCATCAATGGAGCAAACAGCTTTCTCGGTGGCACTGATCTGACGTTGCGAAATGAGCATCATCTCCTCGCCGTCGTTTTCATAATCCATGAGAGAGCTCAAAGTATTAATCAATGATTGCATTTCCTGTTTGCAACTCAACCGTATCGGCGCATATTCACTAATTACAGTAGAGTCAAAACACTCTGGCAAATCCGATTTGTTCAAAATACAAATAAAAGGTTTCTCTTCGCGATAACGCTCGATTAGATCGATAATAGCGCGGTCTTCATCATCGATCTCTCGTGAAGAGTCAAACAAAGCGATGACTACATCAGCATTTTCAATAGCCGCGATAGAGCGTTCGACCCCGATCCGCTCAATCACATCGTGAGCGTTCCGTATCCCCGCTGTATCGACCAGACGGATCAGATGGGTACCGATACGCACTTGCTCTTCGATCGTGTCACGAGTCGTCCCTGCAATGTCGCTGACGATGGCACGCTCGTAATCGAGAAGCGCATTCAGAAGAGAGCTTTTCCCGACATTGGGCTTGCCGATAATGGCGACACGAAATCCCTGCATTAAACCTGAGCGTCTGCGGCTCGATTCGAGTGTACGGAAGAGGGTATGTTTGATGTTTGCGAGTTTGACTTCGATCTGATCTACAACGTCTTGAGGCAAATCCTCTTCGGCATAATCGATCACTACTTCAGAGTACGCCAATATTTCGAGAAGCGCATCACGGATACCCTCGATATATCCGCGCAATTCACCCTTCATCTGACGCGCTAGTATCCTTGCGGCATCGTCACTTTTGGCTTCGATGAGTGCGGCAGTTGCTTCGGCCTGCGTCAGATCAAGACGACCGTTTAAAAAGGCACGTTTGCTAAACTCTCCCGGTTCCGCCAAACGCGCCCCCTCGGACAATACCGCCCGAAGTAACGATTCTGCAACAACATAGCCGCCGTGGCATTGAAACTCTACAACCTCTTCCCCCGTAAAACTGCGCGGTGCTTGGAAATAGATCACGATAGCTTCGTCGATCAATGTACCGTCATTGTGATGCAATGAAGTAAGTGTGGCACAACGAGGTTGTAGAACTGTTTTTTGGGAGAGTTTAAAAGCAATTTTGAGAGACTCCTCTCCGCTGATGCGGAGAATCGAGATAGAGCCAACGCCATTCGCCGTAGCGATAGCGGCAATGGTGTCGTTCATCAATATTCGTGGTAACTGTTGATGATAATAAACTTACCACCATCACGTGTAGAGCGGATCGCCACATAACGATCCGGATAGCGATCCCGTAGCTGTTTGAGAGCAATTTGTACCAATACACCATCGAGTACTTTAGTCTGAGCACGTCCGTCTTGATCAATTACATCACATACATTGATCAAGTAACGAGAAATGGACTCCTCCTGATTTTTCAAAAACTCTGCAATTTCCAAACGGAGTTGCATTCCGTACACCGCATTGATCCAGTTGAAGAGCATATACGAGAGTGCTTTATAACGATACCCCTCTTTACCGATCATCAATGCCGCATCGGCACCGGTGAACTCGACAAGGAGCGTGTTTTCATCATAGACACTGACATCGACAGCATTGATATCAAAACAGATGTCTTTAAAGAGGATGTTAATCTGCTCTTTCACTTCATCGGCACACTCTTGGGCGGAGAGCTGATAGAAATCCTCTTCCATATCCCCCTCTTCCTCAAAATCATCGGCTTGTTCGTAGAACTCATCCCCTAAAACCAATTCTTCGGGTTCAGCTAATACCGCTTCATCTGGACTCACACCATTATGTTCTTCAAATATCTCTTCAACTTCCGCAGATGGGGCATGCGGAAGATTGGCAATAATAATTGCCGATTTTTTGAATAGACCCAATACCCCTTTAGAAGGAAATTGTACTATCTCCACTTGAAGTGCAGTCACGGAACATCCAAATTCGGATGCCGCTTGTGCGTATGCCTGTTCTAATGTAGGTGCTTCAATCTTTTTCATGGTGCTTTTCCGCAAGATGAGCTTCGTGGCGTGATGCGCGTGCCGCTTCGAATTGTTTATTAACCAAATATTGTTGAGCGATCGAGAAAAGGTTATTCACGAACCAATACAATACCAAACCTGATGGGAAGGTGATGAAAAAGAACATAAAGATAAGCGGCAAAAATTTAAAGATTTTTTCCTGCAACGGATCGGTAAAGTTGCTGGGAGTGATCTTTTGTTGATAATACATCGTTGCGCCCATCAAAATAGGGAGAATGTAATACGGGTCCATTCTAGAGAGGTCGGTTACCCATAGAATCCATGGAGCACCTTGGAGTTCAACAGCATTGAGCAATACGCGATAAATTGCAAAGAAAACCGGAATTTGAAGGATCAACGGCAAACATCCGCCCAGCGGGTTTGCACCGTGTTTTTTGTACATCTCCATCACTGCGGCGTTCATACGTGCAGGATCACCTTTGTATTTTTCTTGAACCTCTTTGATACGTGGAGCGATATCTTTGATCTTTTGCATCGATACCATCCCTTTGTGAGTCAAAGGATAGAGGAAGATACGAATAAGGATAGTAAGACCGATGATCGCCCATCCCCAGTTACCGAGTAAACCATGCAACCACATTAATACTTTAAAAATCGGAGTCGCTACAAAGGTAAACCATCCAAACTCGATGGCATTAACTAAAACAGGATTGATCGATTCAAGCGTTTTGTACTCTTTTGGTCCGATATATCCGTTAAATGTAAAGTTATTGTTCCCTTCCAAATACGTAACCGGGTTATTGTTCATATCACGCTCTACGGTCACTTCCGTAGATTTATCAAATCCATAAAAGATTGTCGCGTAGTATTGATCAAACGCCGATACCAAATGGACATCGCTAAAGATAGAGCGCCCTTCTACATCACCGTCTGAAAAAATAGTTGTAAGGTTATCACCTGAGTAAATCATCCCCCCAACAACGGTCATCATTTGTTCAATAATCTCAGGATGTTGCCCAAGGTAGAGTGAATAACGTTTCTCATTAGAGAGAGCCACTTTTGCATCGTAATGACCATCCGCATAGAACGTCAATGTTTTGGTTACCGTCAATTCAGGAAGATTTTGACTGAGCACTACGGTTGATTTACCATTTTCACCCAAAGCTATGTTTGTAGCATCGGTTGTATAGGGGGTTTTTGCCGCCGCATCATTGAGTGCTGCATCAGCAAAACGGATTTGAAGCGGTTTGGCACCACTCGAAGCGATGAGTTCAGAGAGTTTCCCGTCTTTTCCATTATGCTTTGCATTACTTAAAACAACGGATGATACACGACCGAGTGTATCAATTTTGAGTGTAAACTCTTTTGCGCTAATAGTCGTTAACGTATCGGTTGTTACTGTTTTAATATCTGAAACCGCAGAGGTATTAGCCTCTTGCGTTGCAGTCGTTTTAAACGCGACCTCTTTAACTGCGCTCACTTGCGTTGTGTTACTCTCAGCGTTAGGTGCTTGAGGAGGAAATAAAGTGGTATAGCCTAAAAAAAAGACAAAAGATAAAGCGACGGCAACGAGTAGTCGCTGATTGGGAGTAAACTTTTCTAACACTGTGACCCTTTAAACTTAAAATTTTTAATCAGAAAATATTTCTGCTGATATGGAACAAACCAGTATTTTATCGTATTTATCGAGAGTTCGGAGGGTTTTAACATCGGTTTGTTGATAATCGGATAATCTATTCCACCAGGAAACAGTTGATTGCACCGTAAAATACGTAAAAATGTGGAAATAAATGCACGAGTAAGAGTATTTCTTTCAAACTGCCATAAAGCAAATTCGGAACATGAGGGGTAATGGCGACACGAACCTCGCGTCACCAAAGAGAAAGAGTGTCGATAAAGCCAGAGCAGTTTAAGAAAGAGAATTCTTATCATCACCTACTCCAACCATGGCACCCGTCCGTTTTAAAACATATTTGCAGTCGCGTCGCACACTGTCGAATGAGTTGTCAAACAACCCTCTCTTAGCGACAAAAACGTACCATCCATCTTGCGCATTGGGTGAAAACTCATCAAAAAGAGCCCTAAGACGTCTTTTACATCGATTTCTCACTACTGCATTTCCAACTTTTTTACTGGCCGTATATCCAACTTTTTTTTCTCCCTTTAAGGGGAGATAAAACAACGCGATAGAAGTGCTGTGCGCATTTTTACCGCGTTGATAAACACGCTGAAACTCACTGTGAAGCTTCAACATCGAAAAGCTATTTAGACAGCCAATCGTTTTCTACCCTTAGCACGACGAGCATTTAATACTCGACGGCCGTTTTTTGTCGCCATACGTGCACGGAAACCGTGAGTACGTTTACGTGGCGTATTATGCGGTTGGTATGTTCTTTTCATAAGCCATTCCCTTTAGAAATTTTTAGCACGCAATAATAGACAATTCTTACTTAAAGAAGGGTTAAGCTTCATAAAAGCTTGCTAAAACAATTTATGAAAAAGTACGATATACTTATATATAAATGATTATTGAGGTTCTACCATGACAACTACAGCTTCTTATGATGCTTATCGTTCCCATGAACTTAATATTCAGATGAAAACGAGTTCAGGTGATATGCTCTCCCTTAATTTCGAGAATGAACAATCCCTTTCGATAAATGAAAAAACGACGTCCAATAGTAAAGAGCAATCATTTTCTTTCTCTTCCATGCAAGCATTTTCGTTTAATCTCGATAGCAACGGAATTAGTGAACAAGATCAAAATGAGATCAATGTTTTTATGAAAAAAGCACAACCTTACATCGATAAATTTATAAAAGAGCTCGAAGATCAAAACCAAACCTCACCTGTTAATAAGGTTGCCTCAGATGTGACAAAACATATCGGGAATTTGAAATATAGTGATGAAAATGTCAAAAATCAAGCAAAAAAAGGGGTCGTTGACCTTTTTGATAATGCGGTAATAGAGACAAAAAGTACTGAAAAAATGATACAAGAGGCTCAAAAATTGATGCAAAAAATCATCGATAGATTTGATAAAATTTTCGAACCAATATACGCTTAAGGCTTTAAAAATTCTCTCAATGTCGGCATAACCGACTGACCTCTAGGGATATTACTTAGATCCAATGTGGCTTTAAGTTTCATGTGACAATCACGGCATTCTCGAATCACTATATGTTCGGTAATATGTGAACCTTCTATTTTTGCAATCGGATGGCACGCAAAGCAATCACTTCCACAATCGGCCATTTTAGCTGGGTCTGCACTGTGACATTTTATACAGGTTGTCATCGGTTTATGCCGTAAATCGGTATCTATAGTTTTAAGCAGTGAGGGGTGACAAGTCATACAATCCCCTGTACACCCCCTCAACGGTAGTAAAAAAATAAAAAATAAAAGGATTGTTTTCATAAATGTGATTATACCCTTTAATTGACGACTGATTAGCGAAGTCGATCATCCATTTCAGCTACACTAATAGGGTGAGCATAAAAATACCCTTGGATATGGGAACATCCATTCTCCACCAAAAACTCTTTTTGTTCCCGTGTTTCAACTCCCTCAGCAATCACACGCATACCCATGCTTTTTGCCAAGGCAATTGTTGAACGAACGATCGCAATATCTTCACTATTATCTGGTAAACCTTTAATAAAAGATTGATCAATCTTTAAGATATCTAAAGGGAGCCGTTTAAGATATGAAAGAGATGAATACCCCGTTCCGAAATCATCAATCGCCAATGTTATTCCGATATCATGTAGCCGTTTTAAAATACCTATCGCTTTTTCAGGGTTTTTCATAATCTCCCCTTCCGTCACTTCAAATTCAATCCACTCTGCCCTACATCCAGTCTCATCTAGCATCATTTGGATAGTCTCAACAAAACTCTCCTGCCACAATTGTTTCATTGCTAAATTAAGAGATAGTACTCCTGGATTTAGCCCCTCAACCCGCCACTGAACAATTTGCACCATAGCACTTTTCATCACTAAAGCATCAATCGCTAAAATTAACCCTGTCTCTTCGGCGACAGGAATAAAACGATTAGGAAAAATCAAACCCTCTGTAGGATGAAGCCATCGAACCAATGCTTCCATACCAATTAGGGTATCATCTCTTCCATCAATCTGAGGTTGATAATAAACAATAAATTCTTTATTTTCTATCGCTCTCCGTAGACTTGATTCCAAAGAAACCCTCGCATAAGCACGTTCTGTTAGTTCTTGTGTATAGTATTGGTAACTGTTACGACCCTCTTCTTTTGCTTTGTACATCGCCGAATCTGCATTTCGTAACAAACTATGCCCACTCTCTCCATCCATAGGATAGAGGCTAATTCCAATACTACAGGTGACATAAAGCTGATGTTCATCGATCTGCATTGGCTTTTGAATCACTAAGACCAATTTAGCAGCAATTTCATCGATTTGTACCATATCATTCATCTCTTCTAGAATCAGAGTAAACTCATCTCCACCCAAGCGAGCAATCGTATCGACTTCACGTAAATTATCTCTTAATCGCTCTGCAATCGTGATCAAAACACGATCTCCAATAGTATGACCCAATGAGTCATTGATCTCTTTAAATCGATCTAAATCGATAAACAGTACTGCCAGCTGCTCATTTTGGCGTTTTGCCTTTTTAATAGCATGTTCAAGTCTATCCATAAATAGAGGGCGATTGCACAAATGTGTTAACTCATCGTGATGCGCCTGATATTCTAAAAGTTCTTCCGTTTTTTTCCGCTGCTCGATTTCACTTGATAGAGATTTAACCTGATCGTGAATCGAATCAATCATGACACTAAAGGCTCTCCCCATTTTCGCCAACTCGTCATTCCCGATAAAAGGATGCAGAGTAAGATTGTAATTTTTCTCCGTTATTTGAACAGCTGCAGTAGCAAGAAGGCTCAATCGTGATGTTAAATTTCGAACATAAAGCCAAACCAAGAAACCGCCAAGGAAAATCGCAATTATAATGTATAAAACTCCTCGATTAAGCAAATCTTGACGCTCAGCATTCATTTTTTCCATTGAACTAATAATACGAACACAGCCAATTATTTTTCCTCCGAGTTTTACCCCAACAGCCGTATCAAAAATACCATCATGCTGTAACTGAACCACTCCAGTAGTTGAGAGATTTAATTTTTTATGAAGTTCTAGACTCGATATGTCATCCAATTTTTGATTAAAATAATGTTCCTCACTCGATGCACGGATTCGAAAATTTTTGTCACTAATAAGAATTAAATCAATCTCCGTAAGGTTTTCAACTTGATTGACTAATTCTTTTAATGCTACTAAGTCATTATTCAATAATGCTAAAGAGACATTTGATGCAACGAGTTGAGCCACACTCGCTTGTTGAGATAACGCTTGCTTGTAAATATAGTGATACTGTCGATTGATAAAATCATACGTAAATACACCCATCAACAGTGCCATCAACATTACTGTTCCAATGATTAAACGACCTTTTATCGATTCTAAAAAGTGTTTAACCCACGTCATTGAGGTAGCCCTATCGTCTTATCATAACGGATTAAAAAGGATTTCACTGGGATATATGTAGTAAAGGTTGCTTTTTCAAAACCTTCAAATCCTGCTTGGACTAGGAGCTTTTTTCCCTCTTTTGTATTCTCTAAAGAGCATAGTAAATCTATAACCTGAGTAGCTATTTTTAAATCTACATCATTTCGAATGACAAAACCGTTATTGATTAACGGAGGAGTTTCCCAGATTAGCTCCATCTCTTTTGCTTTGTCCGGATTTTCCTCTTGCCATGTTTTCCATGGAATGGGCCATGTTGCCGCGACTACGGTATCACCGCTGTAAGCGTTCATAATCGAAGAGTATTGGGAACCGACATAGGAAGGTTTTGCCTCTTTTTCGACATTTAGCCCTTTCTCATATAAAAATAATTTCGGCATTAATGTTGCTGCCAATGCAGTGGATGCAGGAAAACTGATCGCTTGGTTGCGTAGCTGTTCGACCGATCGAATATGACGATCCTTTCGAGCAACGATAACCCCTCTAAATACATAGTCGGGCTTCATCTTCGCGGCAACTCTGTATCCGTGTTCCGTTGATTGAATCGTCTGATAGGGGTTAGGGAGAGAAAAATGAAAATGACCCTGATACAGCTTTCGCTCATAATCGGGATAATCATACGATGTTTCAAGTCTAAATTTCACCCCTTCCATCCTCTCTTCAATATAACGGAGAATAGGTTCATACGCCATAAAAGTTTTTTCAGTATTCAAGTAGGGATGAATTCCGATAACAAATTCAGTCTCAGCACTGGAAGCAACCGTAGGTTTATAAGGCTTTGTTTGATTTTCATTGTTTGTACACCCAATAATAAAGATCAAATAAACACCTAAAAGAAAAGGGATAAAATATAGGTTTAGACTTTTCATTCCATGATTTTACCCTCTTTTCTCAATCAATTCACTTTACCGTAACGCTAATATTATCCCCTACCACATCAAATACAACGTTAGAGCCTTCATCGACCTCTCCACCGAGGATCAAATCAGCAAGGCGGTCTTCAACGATCTCATAGAGTGCACGTTTGAGCGGACGCGCACCGTATACAGGATCGAATCCCGCACTCGCGATATAGCGTTTCGCGCTGTCGGTGAGGGTGAGGGTAATGTCACGTTCTTCCACTTTTGCCGCAATATCTCTAAAGAATAGATCGACGATGCTGAGGATTTGCGCTTCACCCAACGGATTAAAGACCACTACATCATCCAAACGGTTTAAAAATTCTGGCTTAAAGTGCTGTTTCAACTCACCCAGAACCATGGCTTGCAATCCCTCATCACCGTGATGCGCCATGATCTTGTCACTCGCGATGTTCGAGGTCAAGATGATAATGGTGTTGGTAAAATCGACCACTACCCCTTTGTTATCGGTCAAACGTCCATCATCGAGCACTTGCAGGAGGACATTAAACACATCGGGGTGTGCTTTTTCGACCTCATCGAACAAGATAACGCTATAAGGCTTCCGGCGCACCGCTTCGGTCAGCTGTCCCCCCTCATCAAACCCGACGTAACCTGGAGGGGCACCGACGAGTCGTGACACGGCATGTTTCTCCATGTACTCCGACATATCGATACGGATCATCGACTCGCTACTGTCAAAGAGAAATTTAGCGAGCGTCTTCGCTGTCTGCGTTTTCCCGACTCCTGTAGGACCGAGGAACAAGAATGATCCGATCGGACGACTCTTATCGGAGAGTCCCGCTTTGTTCCTCTTAATTGCACGGGCTACGGCATGGGTTGCTTCTACTTGCCCTACGACATCGCGGTTAAGTTCCTCTTCGATATGGAGGATCTTCTCTTTTTCACCTTGAAGCATTTTGTTTACCGGAATTTTTGTCCAACGGCTCACAATCCCTGCGATAGAGGCTTCATCGACACTGTTTTTGAGAAGTGTCCCCGCACTTTGCATTACTTTCCAACGCTCTTGAAGTTCTTCCTCTTCTTTAATGAGTTTCGGTATCAGACCATGCGTAATCTCTGCAACTTTTGTAAAGTCACCATTTTGCTGTGCATTTTCTGCTTCACGGCGCATTAATTCTATTTCACGTTTAATTTTTGAAACTTTATCAAACTCCCCTTTTTCATGGGCAAACTGTGTTTCTAAACTTCGTCGCTCTTCACTTGCATCAGCTAACTCACGCTCAATCTCTTCAAGCCGTTTGGTATTAACAGCTGATTCTTCCATTTTAAGAGCTTCTTTTTCAACCTGTAAATTGCTTTGGCGTCGTTTAACAGAGGCTAATGCGTTTGGTTCAGATTCTTTTTGCATTCGTAACTCTGCTGCGGCTTCATCGATCAAATCAATCGCTTTATCCGGTAAAAAACGGTCACTAATATAACGATCAGAGAGTTTTGCCGCCGCAACCAGTGCCGAATCAGCAATATTAATGCTGTGATGCGCTTCGAGACGCTCTTTAAGTCCACGTAAAATTTGCAATGTTTGGTTAACGCTTGGTTCGTCAACCGATACGGGCTGAAAACGGCGTTGGAGTGCCGCATCTTTTTCAAAATACTTACGATACTCTTTGAGCGTTGTCGCCCCGATAGTGTGCAACTCTCCACGAGCCAGTGCGGGTTTGAGGATATTTGCCGCATCCATAGAACCCTCAGAAGCACCCGCACCAACGATGGTATGGATCTCATCGATAAAGAGGATAATATTCGCCGATTTTTTTACCTCATCGATCACCGCTTTAAGACGATCTTCGAACTCCCCGCGATATTTTGCCCCCGCGATCAGTGCACTCATATCGAGGGCAATTACCTTTTTATTTTGGAGACTTAAAGGCACCTCTTTATTGATAATTCGTTGAGCCAATCCTTCTACTAATGCCGTTTTACCGACCCCAGGTTCACCGAGGAGTATCGGATTATTTTTAGTTTTACGGATCAGGATTTGCATCATCCGCCCAATCTCTTCATCTCTACCTATCACAGGTGAAAGTTGTCCCTCAACGGCTAATCTCGTTAAATCAATCCCATATTTAGCTAGTGCTTCGAGCTTTTCATCCGCCGTTTGAGACTCGATTTTTTGTCCTGCACGAGAAGCTTCAAACGTTTTGGCAAGCTCTCTGAGGTCGATGTATTTCCCTAAGATCGATTTGAATGGATCGTTTTGGAGGTTTGCGACAATGTATGTATCGATTGCTAAAAAGCCATCACCGTTTTTCGCCATCTCCCCAGAACTTACTTCGAGGGAATGGGCAAAATTACGGGAGAGTCGAATACTCTCTTTGGTGACGTGCGAGGCACTCGGAAGTTTGGACGCCGCGCTTTTGACATCGAGTTCAATCGCAATTTTATCAACGCTCATTTTGGCGAGCATTTGATTTAAGGGGGAATTGCTGTTGGCGAGCAATGCCCATAAAAAATGGATCGGCTCGACTTCGCTGTTTTTGTTGTGTAGTGCTAAAGAGATCGATGATTCGATCATCTCGGTCATTTGATGGGTAAGTTTTTCAAAAATATTGGCTGACATAAAATTCTCCTAGTTGAGTTACAAGAATTATAATACTTTGAGTCACTTGTTGTCAAGTCTTTTAAATCATTTTATTTAGATTATAAAAACTGAGACCAAGCCGATAACACCTCCGAACACTCCACCCCAAACCACGAGCCATCCCAAATGTTCCTTCATTAGTCCATGCAACATCTCTTTTATCATTATCGGAGTAAGCTCTGCCAGACGCGCTTCGACGATCCCTTCAATCGATTCACTCAAATGGGTTCCCCCTTGATGTAGATGGGTATTGAGCGCAGTCATAAATGATTCGCTTTGGCTGATCTCTATCGTAGATGCTTTTATCTTCTCCAAAAACGGCTCTTTGAGTTTACCGATGATCGCTTCACCTCCGAACATCCCGAGCATACCGCCTAAACTTGACTCCATCACGCTTTTAACCAAAGCATTGTACGCGGGGGTAAAATCGGTTTGTTCGATAATCGGAGATAAATCGATGGAGTGCTCTTTAGATTGGACAAAATTCTCAATCTTTTCAGGGGTAAAAAACTGTTCCATTATCAATACTTTTAATGCCTCTCGTATCGATTCGAACCGATCAAGGATAATCCCAGAACCATAAAGATAGGGAACTTTTTCGAAAAGCATATGGATCGCGAGCTGGTTGGTCACAGCCCCTGAGAGGGCAAATAATCCTGCACTCCGAAACGCTGAACCTGCTAATCCCTCAACAGTCTAGGAAACGCCTACCAATGCTACTGAAACAAAATTTGTCATCCATCCTTTATCAAACATACAATCTCCTTGAGTTAATACATGTATTATACAAAAAAGGTTAAAGTTACACCCAAAAAAGGAGAGGTAAATGATTCTACATACTATGAATACACTATTGAAATCAGGTGAATCATCGGCTATACTTGGTGCTGTCTCCACAGCACTCGATCGAAGTGATGAAGCCCCCTTTTGGCGTCAAAAAAGCCTCCCCTTTTGCGAAGCGGTTTTAAGTGTCCTTATTCCGCTACGAGACCAAAATCTCCTTTTTGATCCTGAGGGAAATCCCCGCTCAGAACTTACCCCCGCTCTGTTTATTCGATGGTGCGATCTCCTCAGTCTTAAAACACTAGCCTTTACCCTTGCAAAAAGCAATAATGAGGGAAAACTTCTTCGTACTTACATCGACACCGATACTTATCAACCGATTGATTTGGAGATTTTAGGAAAATATTTGAGCGGATATACCGTCAACTTGAGCGATGAATGGGTCGATTTTCCGATCACCAATTACAATCTCCATATCGGAATGACCTCACTCCTCACCAAAATCCTTGAAGGAAAAGTCTAATGCAGGAAATGCAACCCCTCAAAGTCAACAGCTACCTCTCAGCAGGAGAGATCAAAACCCTTCTTGAGAATGTCGAATACATTCTGATGGCAACGCCTTCTATGATGGTGGATGAACTCCCGATCCATTTCACTATTATTCTCAATACGTCCGATATTATTCCTGATGAAGTAAAACCTCTGATTTTGGAAAAATTCTCCCGTGAGCTTGGGATTAGTGCAACGAGCCATGTACTAAGTAACCGTGAACGGATCGCATTCGCCATGACCACCCAAGATACCCCGATGCCCAAACACATCGTCGATGATGCCGAAGCGAACAGTATTCCGTGGACACTGCTCCATATTATCGATTTTTTAGGGGATTCGGATGGGTTTAAAGAGGCGAAGGACGGGCTTAGCGGGTGGAGTTATAGTTATAATTAAATTGGAGTGGATATTTACTAAGCACAATGCGACAAAACAAGCTCGTGCTTTAGTTTGTAGTCAATAATCCCTTCCAATGATATATCCTCATCAATATCCTCAAAATGGATACCTCTTCCCCCGCCGATAAGATGATAATTCAAAAGTTGAGATACATTGCTTTGTTCGATGCGTTTGGTATACGAATACGGCAGACTTAAAACATCACCGCTATCGAGGTGAACTAAAATTTTTGTATCAAATTCAATCTTATTGATTAAAGTATTCATTCCACGCCTCCAAAAAATCGTCTTTATGTTTTTCCACAATCGCAGTAATTTCGCGTATCTCTTTTGATGTCATTTTATAATTGTCGGTGACTTTTAACGTCTCAAGCTCTATTCTCATATACTTATCCGATTTTTCTATATGTATATGTTTCGGCAAATGCTCATCACTAAAAAAGAAAAATCGGTAACCATCCACTCTCAGTAATGTCGGCATGGCTCACCCCGCTATTCATTGTACATATTATAGCTCATTTTGATTTTCGTGACACATCCCCTCTATCTCCTCTATACTCTTGGCGATCATCGCCGAGAGGTTCTCATACCCCTCTTCGGTAACGAGAATATTATCCTCGATGCGGATACCGATGCCGCGATAGTGTTCAGGTACACTCTCATCATCGACACGGAAATAGAGCCCCGGTTCGATCGTCATCACCATCCCTGCCATAAACACTAACGATTCCCCCGATTCATCCACATACGGACACGGATCATGAACATCCAGTCCCATCCAGTGCCCTATCCCGTGAGGAGCGTATTTTTTGTGCTCTTTGGTTTCTATCAATGTACTTCGTTCACCGTTCAAAACCCCCAGTTTTATCAAGGCGTCACATAACAACTCTTCACTGTACGTTTGGAGCCAATCGCGTTTGACACCCACTCGTATCGCTTCGATAACACGGAGCTGAACATCAAGGACGACATTGTAAACTTCTCGCTGAGGATCACTGAATTTTCCGTTAATGGGAAAGGTGCGGGTAATATCACTAGCATAGAGTTCCCATTCACACGCGGCATCGATGAGGACTAAATCACCATCGCGAAGTTCATCGCGGTTATCGACGTAATGAAGGATATTGGCATTGTTCCCCCCTGCGACTATCGCACCATAGGCTTCACTCGACGCGCCGTTATCTAAAAAAATATAACTCATGGCAGCTTGAAGCTGATACTCTCTCATCCCTGCACGGCACATTTGCATTGCACTATGGTGTGCCTCAGCAGTGATAGTAATCGCATTTTTGATGGCGTCGATCTCTTCGGATGATTTTATAAGTCGCAATGTTCTGATCAAATAGGTAATGTCACGGATGGAGCGGATATGGCGTTTAACACCGCGCGTCGAGTGAAGAGCCTGTGTAGCGCTTTTGGCTTCGTTCAACCTCGGTGAATCACAGTAAAGATCAATATAGAGATTGATATGCTCGCGTAAAAGCTCTTTGATCATTCCGCCGTATTCGGCAATGTCGTGTACTTCATCAACACTAAATTTCTCGCGCGCGCCCTCAACGCCGAGGCGTGCACCGTTCCAAAGAGCGTGCTCGTCATTATGAGCTTCGACAAAAAGGATCGTTTTCGACGTATTGGGAGTTTTGATCAAAACTAATACCGAGTTATCTTCGTTAAATCCGCTTAGATAATAAAAATCGCTGTTTTGACGGTAGGAATATTCGGTGTCATTGGAACGTGTTTGGGTAGGTGCAGAGGTGATAATCGCTACCCCTTCCTCAATCATATCAAGGAGTTTGGAGCGGCGGTTTAAAAAGTGTATTTCATTCATGGCGATATTGTGCCATAAATATTAAAAATCGCAAGCGATTTTTAGCTCTCTGCTGAAGAGAACCCAGTGTTAACGTAGCTTATCGGGACGAGTTCCGATGAGCGCAAATAAAAAGCTAAATCAGAAATTTCTCTCTAAAAGTTTACCGACTTTGAGGATCGTAATGATACGGTCAGCTTGTTTACCGACGCCATCAATCATACTCTCTTCTTCATTGACCGTATCCGGTGCAGGACCAACATCCCTTTTCGGTAAACGTATCGCTTCCGTGAGACGGTCAATGACAAATCCAGCAACATCATCTCCATTTTTCATAACTATAAAACGGGTCTCTTCAGTATGTTTTTGGGTTTCTAATCCAAAACGTGAACGTAAATCAATCAACGGGATAACAGAACCACGCAGATTAAAGACACCTAAAATATACTCAGGAGTTTGAGGAACTCGTGTCCAAGAGATCGGTTTGATAATCTCTTGTATACTCAAAATGGGCACCGAAAATTCCTCATCACCCACGATAAATCCAACCAATTGAATCACTTCATCGATTTTAGTATCTTCTCCCGAAAGAGTTTTATTTTGTTTATTAATAATTTGTTGAAGTTTTTCACTCATGATTATAACCCCTCATTAAACTTAATATTACGTTTGACAACACTCATCAAATACTCAGGAGAGTACGGTTTGGTGATGTACTCAACCATTCCCGATTCGACACCGCGCATACGGTCTGCTTTGCCAGTACGTGACGTAACGGCGATCAATGGGAGATTTTTATACTTGTTGTATTTTTTAATCTCTGCCGCCAAGGTGTATCCATCCATTCTTGGCATCTCGATATCTACGAGCATTCCATCAAACGTATGGTCACCTTGTTTAAGTATATTAAGAGCTTCGACTCCATCGGTTGCTTCAATCAAGGTAATTCCCATCGGCTCTAAAGATTTACGCATAATGGTACGGTCAGTTTTAGAATCGTCCACGATCATGACACAATAGTCACTCGCTGAATTCTTAGCTCCAAGACGTCCTTTTGCCTCTGCACTCTCTTGACCTACCGTCGATTTAACCGATTTAGCCATCTGCATCAATGCCGCAACATCAACGATCAAGGTTACGCCACCATCACCACGGATGGTAGCCCCTGCGATCCCTTCGATCCCTTTGAGGTATTCGCCGAGGGATTTGATAACAATCTCTTCTTGTCCGACGAGTGAATCGACGATAAGCCCGATTTTACTCTCCGCAAGACCGAGAACAACAACATACGCGTGTTCGCTGTTGTCAAACACACGTTCCACTTCGAAAATATCCCCGATATGAACAAGTGAAAGGACTTCATCACGGAGACGCATAACAGAGCGGCTCTCAACGGTATAAATTTCATCTTTGCTAATACGAACCGTCTCAAGAACTGAGGCAAGAGGAATCGCATAATACTCTTCTTGAACTCCGACCAACAACGCTTGGATAATCGCCAAGGTGAGTGGAATTTTGAGTTTCATCGACGTACCCTTGCCCACTTCGGAGTCGATGTCGATCATACCGTTTAGTTTTTCGATGTTGGTTTTAACAACGTCCATACCGACACCGCGTCCTGAAACGCTGGTAACTTGTGCGGCAGTTGAAAAACCTGGACGGAAAATGAGACCAAACGCCTCTTTTTCGGTCATGGCATCCGCTTCTTTTTCAGTAATAATACCTTTCTCTATCGATTTTTGTTTGAGCATATCTGCATCGAGACCTTTACCATCATCGATGATTTGAATAACGATATGGTTCCCCTCATGGTACGCTTTGAGTTGGATTGTACCGCCCTCTTCTTTACCCGAAGCAACACGAACATCTGGTGTTTCAACTCCGTGATCACATGAGTTACGGATAATATGAACGAGTGGATCACCGATCTCTTCAACAATTGATTTATCAAGCTCAGTCTCTTCACCCGTAATCTCAAGTTCAATTTTTTTGTTCAACTCTCGTGAAAGGTCACGAATCATACGAGGAAATTTGTTAAACACTTTTCCAATCGGTAACATACGTGTTTTCATAACGGCGATTTGCAAGTCGGTCGTTACCAACGAGACAATCGAAACGACTTGGTTTAGCTCTTCAAGGAATGCTTCCCCTTCGTAACGCTCTTCAACATCATCATTTATTTTGATAAGACGGTTTTTGCCCAAGACAAGCTCACCAATTAAGTTCATCAAGTGATCAAGCCGCTTAACATCAACACGAATAGTTTGTTCTACCGCTGCACCACCGCGACTTTCACCCTCATCTTTTGGCTCTACTTTACGAGGTACTGGTGCGGCTTTCGGTGCAGATGAGGCTGCAGGTGCTGTTGGAATTACTGCTACAGGAACTGGAGTAGGTGCTGCTTTTGGTGCTTCAGGTTCTTCTGCTTTATGCGATCGTTTCGCAGCATCCTCGGCTTGACGTACAGCGATTAGACGCTCTATTTCAGCTTCTACCTCTTCGTCACTCATACCCGAATAATCAGGTTCTTCTTCAACAGTAGCATTTTTTGCACGTTTGGCAGCATCTTCGGCTTGACGAACGGCGATTAGACGTTCTATTTCTGCTTCTACCTCTTCATCACTCATTCCCGAATAATCAGGTTCTTCTTCAACAGTTAGAACAGGAGCAACGGGTTCAGGTGCCGGTGTCGGTGCAGCTCCTGCTGGAGGAGGAACCGTTTCACCCAAAGATGTACCGTTAGCGACCGCATCAAGACGGACGACACATGGATTAACTTCCAATCCGCTGTCTTCACCGCTGTCACGAATACGTACTAGCAATGCTTTCATTAAATCGATCGATTCGAGAATAACGTCCATTACATCCGCATCGATAACCAAATCACCATGACGTGCCATATTAAGCAAATTTTCCATATGGTGTGTCAAATGAGTCAGCACATCAAAGTTTAAAAATGAACTTGCCCCTTTAATCGTATGAGCTACGCGAAAAATACGATTTAGGAGGTCCAAATCATCAGGGCGTGACTCTAGCTCAACAAGATCTTGGTCTAGCTGCTCAATCAGCTCAAACGATTCAACCAGAAAATCTTGTAATATCTCTTGAAATTCATCCATCTCTAACCCCTATTCAATGTGAGCACGTACAACACGTGCTACTTCATCGTAAAATAAATTCGAATCAAATTTGACTAAGTAAGCTTCTCCACCTGCCTCTTTACCGCGTAATTCACTAAAATAATCACTAATTGAAGAGTTAAAAACAATCGGAATCATTTTAAATCGTGGATCCGCTTTAACATTGGCTGCAAAATGGAAACCATCCATCAATGGCATCTCAATATCAGAAGCGATAAGACGGAGTTTTGAACCGATATTTTCACCATACGTGACATACAACTCTTCGAGAATTCTAAGACCGCTTTGCCCATCAGTAGCTTCGATAACATCAAAACCCATTTGTTCCAACGCCTCTTTAATAATACGGCGTGCTGTAGAACTATCATCTAAAAGCAATACATATCCACTGAAATTGTATTTGCCATCTTCAAGCTTTCCACTAGCGGGTTGATAGAGCCCAAGTTCTTGAACAACCCCTTCTAAATCTAAAATCAAAAGAACGGCATCATCTTCAATTCGAGTAACACCCGTTATTTTGGAGCTATCCATCCCGCCATCACCTGATATAAAGGAGGCAGGCTCAATATCTTTCCAATTGATACGGCGAATACGCTTAGCTTCATGAACCACAAAGCCGATTAAAATATTGTTAAATTCGGTAATGATGACACGTGACTCTTTATCCACATTATCCGGAGCTTCAACCCCCATCCATTTTGCCAAATTGACTACAGGAATTACAACACCGCGTAAATCAAAAATACCTTCGATAAAAGAAGGAGTTCCTGGCAATTCGGTTAATTTTGGAAATCGGATAATTTCACGTACTTTTGCAACGTTAATACCGTATATCCCCTCGTATACTTCACCGTTTTCACGTTTAAATATACGAAAATCGACAAGCTCCATCTCGTTGCTGCCGACTTTTAAAATGTCTCCTTGTCCCTTCATCGGGGCTCCTTACGAAAAACTGCCTCGTACACTAATGGCTTATTTTGAATTGATTGTACAATAAAGTATCTTTCATTACAAGCAAAAGCACCGATGTTAATGTAATGAAATTGTGGAAAATCAAAAGAGCGATTTTGATGAAAATGCCCCTCGATCAAAATATCAATTTTTTTACCCTCAAACGAGGTTAACCGCTTCTCTATCAATGTCTCAAAATGCTCTATTGTACGGCAATGTGATTTTCGTTTCATCTGTTGTTCTAGCCATGAGACAATAAACCCTTTTCCAACACTATCGATCAATCGGAGAAACCCTAACACCTGTGGACTACGAATCAATGCCGTATAGATTTCATATCCTATCCCCATTGCGCTATCGCCATGTGAGAGTGCTACTTTTTGTCCCTCATAATCCAAAACTACAGGTTGATTTTCACGACGTACTACGTGCAGATGAGGAAATATATCTTCCAGCAAAAAATCGTGATTTCCCTCTAAATAGATGATCTCCATTTTTTGAGAGAGGCGATTGAGCGACTCGACCCCCTCGGTGTTATAACTATAGGTTCGTGTAATCGGGCCGTAAAGCATATCAAATACATCCCCCATCAATATGAGTTGAGGGGCTACAATCTCCCCCGTTTCTAGTGCATGAAGAAAATCAATAAAGCTTGTGCGCCACGGGGCACAATGGGCATCGGCAATGAGGATTGCACCTTGGAGGAGCGTTTTAGGGAACATACGAAATGCGCGGAATGCCAAGAGCCTCATCTAATCCCATCATGATGTTTGCATTGACTAATGCTTGTGAACTCGCGCCGCGCATGAGATTATCGATAGCACACATCGCAACAAGCGCATTGCCGTGACGTGTGGCATACACATCGGCGAAGTTTGTCCCTGAGGTCATTTTCGTATGAGGCGGAGCACTGCGGAGACGGACAAAAGGTTTGTTTTCATAAAACGTTTCCATAAGGGTAAGCGGATCACAATCGGTTTTCAAGGTTGCGTAAACACACGCCAACATCCCCCGTGTCATCGGAACGAGAGAGGGGACAAATGTCACCTTTACCGCATTGGAGCAGAGCGAGCTTGCGTGCTGTTCGATCTCAGTTGCATGGCGATGCTTAATAATGTTGTAGCAGTTGATGTTATCGTTGACACTTACGTAGTGAACGGCAGATGAGGGAGATTTACCCGCACCCGACACCCCTGTTTTCGAATCGATAAAAATGGGCTGAGAGAGATCTATATGATCCAAAAACGGAGCCAATGCCATCAATGACGCGGTAACATGACATCCCGGATTAGCGATCAGACGGGAATCTTTTGCAATGTTTCCGTGGAGTTCAGGGATCGAATAGATCGCATGAGAGAGGTTGTCCAAATCTTCATGTTCACAGTAAAATGCTTCATAGTTTTCTGCTGATAGGCGATAATCGGCGGAGAGATCGACCACTTTTACCCCACGTTCCAAAAGAACTTTAGCACTCTGCATCGCGGTTTTATGAGGAAGGGCTAAAAAGATGAGTTCACACATCTGTGCCGCACGCTCACTATCGGCTTTTTCCACACTCAAATCACATACCCCTAACAGTGAGGGGTGCAGTTCTGCCACGGTGGTAGCACCCTCAGTATTGGCACAATAGACGAGATTGAAAATCGGATGGGAGATGAGCATTTTGACAAGCTCTAACCCCGTATAGCCGCTGACCCCGATAATACCGACGTTAATGGGTTTCAAACACGATCTCCTGATATTTCACTTCGATTACTTCGAAGTTTTTCGTTCCGCCGGGGAGTTTCGCGTTGAGTTCATCCCCCTCTTCGCGTCCCAAAAGCTGTTTGGCAAGCGGTGAGTTAAACGAAATAAGTCCCTGAGCAGGGTTACTCTCACACCCGCCGACAATCGTATACGTTACCTCTTCGTCTTTGTCCAAATCATTCAGTACCACCGTGGAGCCGAAACTGACACGGGCATGTTCGAGTTCGCTCGGATCGACGATTTGCGCTCGTGAAATCACCTCTCCCAGTTCAGAAATACGCGTTCCGATAAAGGCTTGTTTTTCACGCGCGGCGTGGTATTCGGAATTTTCTTTTAAATCTCCGTACTCTTTGGCACGGTCGATTTCGACATTAACGGCTGGAAGATCGATATTTTTAAGGGTATTCAGCTCATCTGATAAACGCTGAAAACCGTATTTGGTCATAGGCTCTTTTTGTTCCACTGTTTGCTCCACAGATATAATTATCGAGTATTATACCAAAGCTATGGCGTCAATATCCGATGATACTTATATGATTGGGTGATTTCTTTGCGGTTTTCTTCTCCATAGCAAATGTTCGTTGAAGATGTTCATTAGACATTATCGAGGAGCCATACCCCATCCGTATCACAACAGAGCTCACTCCCAGAAGTTTAAATTCACGACTGTTTCCATCTCTATCTTCGGCGACGATGCACCCTCGTTCACGATCATTTGGTTCATAGAATGCCTGTACTTCATCACTAAATGTCGTAATCAATGTCTCAATCTCACTGCATACTTTTTCAAATGTCTGCGTCTCATCCAAAATGGCTCCGACAAAAAAATCATCTCCGCCAATGTGCCCCTTAAAATAATCGGTGCATAAAACTTTATGCATGAGTTCGGCAAAAAGTAATATGACCCGATCTCCGTTCCGAAATCCATAATAATCGTTATAAGGTTTGAAATGGTCAAAATCAAAATACGCCAGTACAGCTTCACAACCACTTTCAATGATATACGTTATGTATTCGTTAATCCTGAAATTTCCGGGCAGTCGAGTGAGAGGATTTTCATCACGAGCACGAATCAGGTTGCGTTCATGCACTACCTCAATCATCTCCCGTGCACTGAGATATCCAATATAACGAGATGATTCTACGACCAAAACTCCTGGTGCGTTTTCAGACAGAGAGAAAAGTTCAATCATTGTCTCTAGGGGCATGGTCAAATCAACCACAGGAATCGATTCCATATAAGTCTCTATCGCCGAAAGATTCGAAGAACGGTTTTGAGTTAGCGAACGTCCATAAGGCGAACAAGCAATTGCTTTAAGTTGATGTTCATGAATAATCCCCAATGGACGCATCGCGGCATCGACCACAGGGACAAGGTAAGTCCCTTTTTCATTCAGCAGACTCAGTAATGTCTCCATCGAGTCGCTAATCATAATTGCCTTAAATGGTTCGAGTCGTTTTAAGACGATTTTTTGATTGCTGAGAGAACGTTTTTCTTGCATTAGATTCATCGAACCAGTGAAGTATTTATCAACAATTAATGTACAATCAAGCGTCGGGTATTGAATAAAATATCCCTGAACCATATGGCATCCAATCTCTTTACACACCAAAAGTTCCCGCTCATTCTCTACCCCTTCCGCAATAACACGGCACCCCATTAGGATAGAGAGTTGTACCATATTACGGGCAAGAAGCTTTTTCTTCGGATCCTTGTCGATGGAGGTTAAAAAGAAACGATCAATTTTGATGATATTAGGGGCACAATGATAGAGCAGTTTGTATCCCGATTGCCCGATACCGAAATCATCAATCGCAATGCAAAATCCCTCATCTGCGTAGTGGTACATCAGCTTCGTAAAATGGTCAATATTCAGTATCTCATTGTGTTCAGAGAGTTCAAAAACAATCGCTTTGGGATCAAGATTGTTACGGCTGAGAAGACGATGGGTATTTCCTTTTGAAAAATCGGTCATTTCCAAAACTCGGTTATCGAGATTGTAAAAAAGTTTGAGGCTATCATATCCCGAAATCGTACAAAATTTCTCAATCACTTTTTCGCGAAGACGTAAATCAAACGCATAGAGGATATTCTCTTCGTACAAACGATTAAAAAATGATCCAATATCCTCAAATCCCAGAGTATCGGTTCCACGAAGCAACGCTTCAACACCAAAAATAGCTCCCGAATGAATATCAACGATGGGTTGAAATGCCACATCTAAAACTTCAAGGTAGTGATGATAGAGGGGGTGTAGAGGTTCCATAGTGGAGAGTATAAAACCCTCGCATCACGAAAAGGTTACAAGCCAATTCTCCGCAGTGCCAGCGAACACATCGCCAATCCAAATGACCCAGTAACTCCGACAAAACTCCCCTTCTCTTTGATAATAGGGAGTTCGGTAGAGCAGATACAGCTAAAATCGCCTTTGAATTTTCGCTTGCGAAGTTCACTACGAATTTTGGAGGCAAACGGATCGCCCTCGGTTTTCCAGATGGAGCACACTTCGATCTTCGTCGGATCAAGCCGTTTCGCCGAACCGACGGAGGAGATGAGTTTCGGATAGCATTTTTGGATTAAAGCGAGTTTAGCACGCATATCATCGATAGCGTCGAGGATCAGATCATACGGCTCAAAATCGAATTCCTCAACCCATTCTGGGGTGATTTTCTCTGCACACGCGTTCACTTCGGGATAGTGGGTTTTAAGGGCTTCGACTTTCAGCTCCCCCTCATGAGATTCTGAGTGCATCTGGCGGTTTTGGTTGCTCACATCGTATCGGTCAAAATCGATTATGGTGATATCACGCACACCGGATCGGTAAAGACAGTCTAAGCAAAAACTCCCGACACCGCCGACTCCGAGGAGGAGGATTTTAGCATTGCTAAGTTTCTCAAAGCTCTCTTCGCCGAATACAAGTTTGGTACGGGTATGTTTCACAACCACTCCCGTAATTGCTCCATTGATTTATAAGCACTCATATCGAGTTTGATCGGGGTGAGGGATACTTTCCCCTGCTCAATCGCTTCAAAATCACACTGTGCACTCCGTTTTTCACGCGGTTTATATTCCAATGGATGGAGACCAAGCCAGTAGTACTCCATTCCGCGCGGGTTACGATGCAGATGGGCATCATTGCCATAATATCGGTACCCAGCATAAGTAACCGCAAATTTTAACTCTTCCACATCATAAGGGACATTCACATTCAAAAATTCCCGCTCTTTCAGAGGAAATTTTCCATTTAAAACTTTTTCTGCAAGATAACGAATTGCCTTTTTAGCCAACACGAAATCACCAGCAGGCTGGGCAAAATCCATTACCTGCGATATAGCAATAGACGGGATTCCTTGTAATACCCCCTCCATAGCCGCTGCCGCAGTTCCTGAGTAAGTGATATCCTCACCCATGTTGGAACCTTTGTTAATCCCGCTGATGATAAGATCGGGTTTACGTTCCTCAAACATCGAATGAAGTGAGAGGTAAACACAATCACTCGGTGTCCCATCATCCAATTTAAAAAAATCATCCCCGATACTGATAAAGCTAAGCGGCCGTGTCAAAGTGAGCGAATGACCGCATGCCGATTTTTCAGTCGAGGGGGCAACAACCGTAATGTGCCCCAATCCATCCAATGCTTCAATAAGAGCTATCAGCCCTTCTGACTCATAACCATCGTCGTTGGTGAGTAAAATCTCTTTCATTTATCTCCTTTTTATTTGTAGAGGGACACAAATAAAACAATTTGTATCTTCTCGTCGCTCATATGCCAAGATATAATCGTGCTCTTTTAAAATTGCATCGACAATGTAAAGACCTAACCCGAAGCTATCTTTTGTCGGATGCTCTTTCGTAAAAGGTTCGATGTAATAACTCAGAGAATTTTTGAGCGGTTCACCGACATTGGCAAAAATAATCTCCCCCTCTTCCATCCAAATACTCATCTTTTTCTCATATGAATATTTGATCGCGTTATCAATCAGGTTTTTGAGTGCTGTGACAAAGAGGCGGTAATCAACTTCAACTTTAATGGAAGCATCAACACTGTGTTCCACCGTATCATACTCCACCATCGCCATATCAATCGCTCCATCGATAATATCGATAAGACGATACTCGTTTTTCTCATGGTATTGATTTCCCGATGTTATCTCTTCGAGTAGTGCAAACTCACCAATCAGTGACTCAAGCCTCTCGAATATTCCCTCAAATCTCCCTCGTTGTTTCTCATCTATAAGCATTGTAGCAACAATTCGACCTTTGGCAATAGGTGTTTTAAGCTCGTGCATAATATTACGTAAAAAGAGGGTGCGAGACTCGATAAGAGAACGAATTTTATTTTGGGTTGAATCAAGTTCGTTAGCAATCAAAGCAATTTCGTCTGAACCATCGATGTAAAATCGAATCCCCATATCCCCCTCACCGAAACGGGCAATTTGTTTACGTAAACGACGGAGTGGGTGCAAACGATAAATAATTAAAGTAAATGAACCAATTAAAATCAGCATCAATGTTATATAAGCCGAAAGTAGATTAATCGGTCGATAGGGTTCAATACTGTGATCTTTGAGAAGAACATTGTGCCGAGACGATTCGACCCAAAAATAGATATCACCTCTGTATTCAATCATAGAGGCAATCACTTGCTGCACCACATGCATTTCAATCGGCAAATCTGATAAAGAGTATGCCTCCATCATTTCATCCCCATTCCCGTCACTTTTAAGAACTCGTCCTTGACGAATAATCGTCTCATATACCTTTTCATCTTCAATCGCTTCAAGATCATAAAGTGCTAGATTTGCTTCAAACATCGGCTCAGAAATTTGCTTGATAATATAGGTGTGATAAATTTGACTAATCAACGAGTGTTTCGTAAAAATATTATCGATGTGTTTGGCGCGATTAGTTTCATAAAGCTGATAGAAAGTGTAACTGACACTCGACACACTCACCACCATGGCAAAAACAACGGTGGCTAAAACAGCATTGTTCTTTATCATTTCATTATTATTTTGAACGAAAACAGAATTTATTTTTCATTTTAATAGTTTATACCCGATGCCACGGATTGATTCGATCAGTGCTTTATCTCCAAGTTTATTACGGATACGCCCCATCATAACGTCAATGCTTTTATTGGAGGAGTCTTCGTTAATCGCCGAAACGTTGTGGATCAAATCTTCGCGCGAAACTACCATCCCCTGCTTTTTAATCATATGCGCCAAAATCCCATACTCTGCATTTGTTAATTCCAACGGTCTATTTTTATAACTGATTTGCATCGCGGATTCATTGAGTTTAAAATCGCACTCATTCTGAAGTGCAAGTTCGGATGCGGCGTCATAACGGCGTAAAACAGAGTGGATACGGGCTTCGAGTTCTCTTGGATCGTAAGGTTTTGGGAGATAATCATCGGCTCCAAGTTCGAGTGCATTTATCTTATCGGTGACATCGGAACGTGCCGAAGAGATAATAATAGGGATATTTTGACGTGCACGGATTGCTTCGCACACCTCCAACCCATCCATCCCAGGCAAGGTTAAATCGAGAATCACCGCATCAAATTTCTCTAATTTAAGAATACTAAGTGCTTTAAACGGATCATCTTCCGTCGTTACATCAAACTGAAACTGTTCTAAAAATTCGGTCAAAATCTCGGCTAATTCGAGATCGTCTTCAATCATTAATATTTTACTCATGGTGGTATTGTAACAAAGAGTAGATTAATCATTTGTTTGCAAATTAAATCATTATGACCCTTACACTCTATAAAACGCGACGGTGCAATCTTGCTGATAATAGCGTCGTCTAAAAACAGTACGTGCATTGAGCTGTTCCCCTAATTTCTCAATTTGAGCGGAGCTGAAATAATTGAAAGTTCGCGAGTACTCTTCCCCTTCCAAAAAATTAAAAACAAACCCTCGAGAAGAGGCATTAAAACAGCGTTCAATAAAATCATACGACTCTTTTTTGGTCAAAATATTAAGCGCTCCGCTGCACACGTAAAATTCTCCCTTTACCAATGGGTCATTCAATATGTCACATTGATGGATGATTTGTGATGTCCGCTTACGGGCTTCGGCGACCATAATATCGAGGACATCTAATCCCGTATAGTGAATCGACACTTGTCCATGTTTTTGAAGGTAACGGTACAAATCACCAAAACCGCACCCCGCATCGACAATCGAAGCGGTATCAGATGGTAATAGTGAGAGGATTTGATGAAATCGTACCTCTTGAGATGTTTTCGAGTGCCATCTCAAGCCCTCTGGAGTGAAACCGTGTTCAGCCACGGCATTATGGTAAAATTGCGTGTTCGTTATTCGAGACATTAATCCTACTTTGAATTATCTATGATTTAATATTTTACTACTAGACGTGCATGGAAATCTAAAAAATCTCCATTCTTACTATTGAGTCAATGGAGGAATAGTGTTATAATGAATTTTACCTAAAAACGCCTATTTACCCAATTCCTGTTTCAATGTAATCATATCGTACGCCTGCTTGAGGGTGGTATTTGAAATTAAGGATATTTAGCTACACTCTTGCGCTCTTGCAATCGCTTTGTCGATATGATCGACAATATTCCATTCTCCTATCTCTTTATCCAACTTTGCTTTACAAATATAGTTATGAACATTTTTATTGACACCTGAGAGGATCAAAACTGTATGTTGTTCATGCAGATGTCTTGTCAATGTATCCAACGCATGTAAACCTGCTGCGTCAATCATTGGAACATGGCGAAGCCGCAAAATAAAAACTTGCGGTGGCGGATCAATCAGTAAAAGGGTATCAACTAGTTTTTCAGCAATACCAAAAAAGAGTGGACCTTTGATCTCATATACTTCGACTCCACTAGGGATCACTTTTTTAGAGGTGGCATCGGGATCATCATTTTCCTCATCCTCTTCATCATACGATTTAATTTCCACCGCTCCCATCATGGAATGAATAAATAAAATAGCCGCCAGCGATATCCCAGCTTGTATCGCAAAGTTCAAATCAACCAGAACCGTCAAAGCAAAAGTAACAAAGAGGACCACCCGATCTGTACGAGGGGCTTTCATAATGGAGCGAATATGTTTAATTTCCGACATATTCCAAGCAACTACAATCAAAATGGCACTCAATGCTGCAAGGGGAACTTTGACAATTAGTGGAGCCAAAAGAATCATAAAGAACAACAACCAAATTGCGTGTAGTATTCCCGATATCGGAGATACAGCTCCCGCTTTGATATTCGTCGCCGTTCGTGCGATGGCACCAGTTGCGGGGAGCCCTCCGAAAACAGACGATGCTATATTGGCAATTCCTTGAGCTAAAAGTTCTGTATTTGGCTTATGTTTTGTCCCTGCCATCCCATCAGCAACGACAGCTGAGAGGAGTGATTCTATAGCGGCTAAAACAGCTATTGTAATCGCATCAGGAAAAAGAATTCGGATTTTTTCAAATGTAATCGCTGGGAAAGTAGGATTCGGAAGCATGGAGGGTATAGCACCAAAACGGCTTTCTATGGTTTCTATCGGTATATTTAAAAACAATACCGCCAAAGCTGAGAGGGTAACAACGACTATCGGACCTGGAATTTTCGGATACTTTTTGCTCATTAAAAGGATAATTCCAATGGAAACCAAAGCAACAACAACAGCATAAAAATTGGTTTCATGAAGATGGGTCGTATAAAGGATAAGTTTATCGATGAAATCGGGAGGCATGGTTTCAATAGAAAGACCGAAAAAATCCCGCAATTGGGAAAAGACAATCAAAAGTGCAATCCCCGAAGTGAACCCAGTGATAACAGGATAAGGGATAAATTTAATCAGTTCTCCCGCACGAACAAATGCCATGATAATGAGTAAAAATCCCGCCATAATCGTGGCAATAACTAATCCCTCATAACCATGTTTCATCGCAACAAGAGCAACCGTAACGATAAATGCAGCAGTAGGACCGCCGATTTGATAACGACTTCCCCCGAATGAGGAGATTAAAAATCCAGCAACAATCGCGGTAAAAAGACCTCTCTCAGGGGGAAGATTTGAGGCAATTGCAATCGCCATGGCAAGCGGCAAAGCAACAATGGCCACCGAGAGACCTGAAAGAATATCTTTAAAAAAATCGCTTTGTGAATAACCGTTCTTTTTGAGATACGTAATAAGTTTAGGTTCTAAAAGCTTATATAAATTTTGTTTCACAGGTTCCCTTCCTTTATGTGATTTGAAAGGGTACAGCAGATAATCTTAATTACGTAAAAAGTGCGATTAACTGATAATTTCTCTATATGCTACCATCATTGCTCTTTTTGAAGTAATTACACACCTTTTTCTAACTAATCCACAACACAAAATGATACGCGACGAATGCGAGAGAATAGGCGACAATCGTCGTAAATACGAACAAATAGCCGAAATATTTGATCCCCCCCGCCTCACGGGTAAAGACGACCGACGCCGCCAGACACGGCAGATAGGTCATGATAACAACCACAAACGCCACCGCCGAAGCAAACGGTATTTGAGAGCTGATCGTAGTAAGAAGCGAATGATCCGCTTCCGTCGCATCGCTTCCGAGTGAGTACAAAACCCCCATCGTCGAGACAACGACCTCTTTGGCGGCAAGTCCTGTTTGAAGAGCGACTGCCATTTTCCAATCAAATCCGAGCGGTGCAAATGCCGGCTCTATCACATGTCCGATTTGTCCCAAGAAACTCTGTTCCAACTGCGCCTCGGCGAGCTGATTTTCAAGCCCTTTTTTTGCCTCTTCCGATACCGCTGATTCCATTTTTACCCCATAAAGAGCATCGAGAGAACCGTCTTTTGGGTAACTGCTGAGAAACCACACGAGCAATGATGCGGCGGCGATAAACGTCCCCGCTTTTTTCAGATACATCATCGTTTTGGTCACGACGGTGTGCCAAATCAGTTTTACCGAGGGGAGACGGTATTTAGGCATCTCCATAACAAACGGCTCATCGGCACCTTTGAAAGCGGTCATCTTGAGCACTTTTGCCGCAACAAGACCGATCATCGCACCGAGGATATAGATACCGAACAACACATTCCCCGCCATCTCGGGACCGAAAAATGCTCCTGTAAAGAGAACATACACAGGAAGCCTCGCACCGCAACTCATAAACCCGATGACAAAAAGGGTCAAAAGACGATCACGATCATTTTTCAAAATCCTCGCCGACATATAAGCAGGGATAGAGCACCCGAACCCCGATACGAGCGGGATAAATGACTGCCCGTGAAGACCGAATTTATGAAAAAAGCCGTCCAGTAAAAACGCAACCCGCGACATATACCCCGTCGATTCGAGCAGAGCGATCCCCACAAACAAAATGACGATATTCGGGACGAAGAGAACCACTGCTCCAACGCCGCTAATCACCCCATCGACGATCAGAGAGCGAATCTCATCGTTTGAGATTGTCGAACCGACTAGCGCACCGAACCATCCGAAAAACGCATCGATCCAATCCATCGGAATAGACCCGATCTCAAACGTGAGCTGAAACAGTCCCCACATGAAAAAGAGAAAAATCGGGATACCGAATATCGGATGGATCAAAACACTGTCGATCTTCTCCGTCGTTGTTTTTTTCAAAGGGGCTTTAGGTTTGACCTTCACCGCCTCGGCAATAATCCCACGGTTATAGGAAAAGTACTCTTCTGCCAGTGCCTCTTTCATATCATCCGTATCATGATGCAACAACACATGACGATCTGCCTCGATCAACATCGGTTGCAGCTCCGTCCAAATCGGGTTGTCATGCAGTGTCCGATAGGTTTTTTTCTCTTTTTGGAGCAAGTTAATCGCGATATTACGATTAGAAATCGATGCTTTGAACTTATGTCGGTTCAGATAGTCCGCTAGTGAATTGATCTCTTCCTCAACCGCTTCGCTAAACACCAGTTTTTGTTCTAGAAACGGTGTTTCATGCACAGTGATAACTGCCCTCATCAGCTCTTCAAGCCCCGTTTTTGCCGCCGCAGAAACACGAACACACGGAATCCCCAACAGCGCAGAGAGATACGGAGCATTGATCTCAATCCCCTCTTTGTCCGCTTCATCCGACATATTCAGTGCAATTACGATTTTTTTGTTCATTGTCATGAGTTCAGCAGTGAGCTGAAGATTTTTCTTCATATTGGTGGAATCGAGAACATTGATAATCAGATCATAGTTCTCTTGCGTCAAATAATCGTGTGTTACCCTCTCTTCGATGGAATAGTCGGTAAACGCATACGTCCCCGGCAAATCGACGACACTGAATTCATACCCCTCATGTTCGAACGTAACAACCGTTTTTTCAACCGTTACCCCCGTAAAATTCCCAACATGGAGCCGCGCATTTCCAATCGAGTTGATCAACATACTTTTGCCCACATTAGGCTGCCCGACGAGAGCTACGGTAATTTTTTTAGTGGACATCGGATACCTCGATCAATTCTGCCTCTTCGCGGCGCAGTGCGATCGTAACACTTCCGATTTTAACCTCAAAAGTGCTTTTAGTTAACCCGCATTCGAGCATTCTAATCTCAGCACCTTTCATCAGCCCAAACGAAATAAGCCGCTGTTTGAGGGCGCCGCTAGCATTGATCTTGGCAACGGTAGCGATCCCCCCTTTGGTACATGCGCTGAGAAGCGTCATCGTTTTCATCATAATCCTTAAAAGTTGTAACTCAACCGGACCAGTAAGCGGTCATATCCGCCATCTGTACCTGTATTTGTATTGTTGTTGACATCATTAATCATCGCATAGCTCATTTCAGCCAGCAATGCTTCACTGATTTCATACGCGGCGATAAAGTCGGTCTCTTTGATTCTCATGTCCATAGGGGTGCTTTTGAAACTGCCGTATAGAGCGCAAAGTTTCAACCCTTCGATTCCCGTATCAGCCATATCGAGCTCTGCACTGAGTTGATAGGCTCTTGCATCTTCTACACTATCAATGGTCATCTCTTCCATTGAGGTAAAGTATGGACCTCCGCCGAAGCCGTTAAGAATAGTTTTCCCGTTATCATTGGATGTTTTGTTATACGCCGCACCGAGAGTCAATGCACCGACATTGAATGCCGCACCCACTCCGTATACAGTACCGTCTATCGTGCTGGTTTGTTTTTCAGAGAAGTTAGCCGCTTGAGCGCTGAATTCCAGTCCCATAGTTTCGCTAAATGCTAATGTATAGATAGCATCTGCGTAGGTAACATTCGCTATATTATCGATACCGTAATACCACCCTTGCACTGCGAGGTTTTCGATACTCTCGTTCACTACACCGAGAACTGCCGCACCTTTACTATCAATACCGTCGAGTCTTTTAAATTCAGAAATATCATTACCTGAATCGTATCCTGCGAAGCGTTTTACGTAACCGCCTACAAGTGTTGTTTTATCGAACCCGCTATAGGTAGCGATTGCCGCCTCAAAGGTGTTAGGGTGCATACGGATATCATCAGTATCAGCTAATGGAGTATCGATGAGCTGACGACCTACACGGAGGCTGAAGTCGTTTGCGCTGTAATCAACATACGCTTCACCCACATAAGCGTATGATTTGGCGTTGTTAGCAAATAGGTCATTATTCGCTTTTCCTTGAGCAACATCACCCGTAGCAAACCCGATTTTTTGGGAGATATACGCGGCTACACCTACTTTTAGGTTATTCCATTCACCGCTCTCATATTTGAGTTGACCGCCGAGTGAGGTTCCGTAGGTATCAGTATCTACAGCGTTGTCTTGATTAACATAAGCACTACGAAGCTGTCCGCTCACTTTTCCCGCTTTAAACGCCTCTTCGATACTCGCACCGTTTAGTGCAGCCACTGCCATCAAACTCATCATAACTGTTCTTTTCATCTTTTTCCTTTTTTTGTTTTTTATTTTATAGCTACAGAATGATAAACATTATCAACTTATACTATCCTTAATAATGATAACCTTTTTCAATTAGGCTATCTTTTCATCCTTTGGTTATAATTCCAACCAAATAATACCTTATTAGGACTTTTATGCAATTTCTTTGGCGCTCAACCAGTCACTTCAACCTCGCTAACTTGGTTACGATGGCTAACATTACCTGCGGACTGTTAGCCACCTATTTTATTACCCAAAACCATTTTATGGTTGCCGCTGTTCTGGCATGGATGGGGGGAGCGTTCGACATCATCGACGGTAAAATCGCCCGTAAATTCGGTCTTTCCAACGAATTTGGGATTCAACTCGACTCATTCGCCGATTTTCTTAGCTTCGTCCTCGTCCCGACCTTCTTCATCTTCCAATCCGTCTATACCCATCTCAGCGGAGCATCCCTCGTCGTTGCCTCAATCGTATCGATCTATTACGTCATCAGCGGTCTACGCCGACTGATCCAGTTTAACATTAATGCTGATGCAGGAGAAGTTGCGAAACATTTCACGGGTGTTCCGACACCGCTTGGGGCAATTTTATTGTGGATCGTATGGCTTGTTTGGCTAGGACTGAATGTTTCATTTGGCTGGATGGGAGTGCTCGCACTGATGATACTCATCGGAGCATTGTTGAATTCAAAGGTGAAGATTCCGCATTTATAAGAGAGTAAAATTACTATCTGACCTTACGCAGTAAAAACTATCAAGGCACACAATATGCTTTTATAGAGCATGAAAACAGACTACCTTGAACTTTATACGGACTATTTGATCAGTAACAGTGGTTTCGCTACGGCGACAGGACTA
>Ga0209467_1000532_pt1 | contig 51497 bp, 37 predicted proteins | sample Higcelwee11metaG_FD_187175 | JGI IMG/M metagenome (GOLD analysis project Ga0209467, IMG submission 187175) | Freshwater pond sediment microbial communities from the University of Edinburgh, under environmental carbon perturbations - High... | ecosystem: Environmental > Aquatic > Freshwater >... | reverse complement strand
GCGACCTGGGTCAGACCGCTGTCGCGCCAAGCCTGCACATGTGCAGACCAGAATGCCCGTCGTGCGTGCATCGTTTCCATGGAGTTCTCTCTGCGTGGGAATGGTGCAGAGAATGCCGGCGGGCGTGATCAGAAGGAATGTGGCTGGGCTGGACGCATACCGTCGATCAACCGGGCTTTGAACATAAAGCCAAGCTTGTCGCTCCCTTCTCGCATCAGTCGAAAACCAGCGAAGCACTATAAATAGGAAGAACCTCCATGAAAGCTCTGGTCCTGGAAAAGCAACACGACTTGAGGATTCGCGATATCGATCTGCCCCTGACCCTGGGTCCGGACGATGTGCGCATCCGCATCCATACCGTAGGCGTGTGCGGCAGCGATGTGCACTACTACACCCATGGCCGGATCGGCCCTTTCATCGTCGATCAGCCGATGGTGCTGGGGCACGAGGCGGCCGGTACGGTCGTCGAAGTCGGCAGCAATGTGACGCACCTGACCAAGGGAGACCGCGTCTGCATGGAGCCCGGCATTCCCGATCCCACGTCCAAAGCCTCGCGTCTGGGACTCTATAACGTCGACCCGGCGGTGGTGTTCTGGGCAACCCCGCCGGTGCATGGCTGCCTGACCCCCGAGGTCATCCATCCGGCGGCCTTCGCCTACAAGTTGCCCGATCACGTCAGCTTTGCCGAAGGGGCATTGGTGGAACCTTTCGCCATCGGCATGCAGGCAGCGGTCAAGGCCCGTATCAAACCCGGCGATGTCGCCGTGGTCATCGGTGCCGGCACGATTGGCCTGATGACCGCCCTGGCCGCCCTGGCAGGCGGCGCGAGCCGGGTGCTGGTTTCCGACCTGATGGTGGAGAAGCTGGCCATTGCCCAGCGCTATGAAGGCATTACCGCCGTCAACGTGCGGGAACACTCCCTGCAGGACAAGGTGGCCGAGGCCACCGGCGGTTGGGGCGCGGACGTGGTATTCGAGGCCAGCGGCAGCGCCCGGGCCTACGGCGATGCGCTGGCGGCCGTCTGCCCTGGCGGGGCGCTGGTACTGGTAGGGATGCCGGTCGAGCCCGTGCCCTTCGATGTCGTGGCGGCCCAGGCCAAGGAGATCAGGATCGAGACCGTGTTCCGCTATGCCAATGTCTACGAGCGGGCCGTGAAGCTGATCGCCAGCGGCAAGGTCGATTTGGAACCGCTGATCTCGGCGACCTTTCCCTTCGAACAGGGCGTCGAGGCCTTCGAGCGGGCAGCCAGCGCCCAGCCGGGCGATGTGAAGGTGCAAATCACCTTTGGCGATGCCTGAGCGCAATAGCTACCTTGACATGACAGGTTAAAACGGAAGTCGCAGGGTGATGAAAGGCAGACAACTCGGCGAGAGGACTTCGGATCTCGAGGTGATCCTCAACGAGCCACAGCACAGCTTCCGGTGGTACGAACACGATTACCCGTATCCACTGGCGCGCTGGAATCATCACCCTGAATTCGAGATCCACCTGATCCGTCAAGGCAATGGCAAGCTGCTTGCCGGGGACTATATCGGCCACTTCGGTCCTGGCCATGTGGCGCTGATGGGCCCCGGGCTACCCCATGACTGGATCAGCGACCTGGCACCGGAGCAAAGGATCCAGGGGCGCGATGTGGTTCTGCAATTCGACGGGGAAGCCCTGCTGCGCCTGCGTGAAACACTGCCCGAGCTGGACGAGTTGCAGTCCCTGTTCAGTCGGGCTCGACAAGGTATCGAATTCAGTGGCGAGACGGCCCGTACTGCCGCTCCTCTGCTGGAGGCCATTGGGCGGACGGAGGGCCTGAAGCGCCTGGTGTTGTTTCTGTCGCTCCTGGAAACCCTGGCCCAGGCTGGAGCCGACGAGAGTCGCATACTGGCCAGCCCGCAATATGCGCCAATGCTGGATAACCTGACGAGCGAGCGGATGAATCGGATCTTCGATTACATCCTAGGAAATCTGGCCGGGGAAATCCGCATGTCGCTCATCGCGCACCGTCTGCAGATGAGCGAGCCGGCCTTCTCGCGCTTTTTCAAGCGGACGACCGGACATACCTTCGTCGAGCTGATCCGCAAGTTGCGGATCCAGCGGGCGTGTCGCCTGCTACTGCAAAGCCAGCAGTCGATTGCAGATATCTGCCTGGAGGTGGGCTATAGCAACCTGTCTAACTTCAATCGTCACTTTCGCCATGAAATGCATACAACACCCAGTGATTACCGTAAACAACTCGTGCTGCACTCCGTTTTTAAAAAATAAGGAAGCATTAGCACGACCAGAAAAGTTCGAAGGCTCACCTGCAAAGAGGATGCATCATGTTTTTAGTCTGCGGCGAGGTATTATTCGATTTTTTTGTCGAGTCGGCGCATGGTAACTTGCCAAGACAAGTCACCTTCAAGGCAATAGCGGGTGGTTCTCCTTTCAACGTGGCGGTGGGACTGAGTCGGCTGGGCATAGAGGCCGCATTGCTGACAGGCATTTCCACCAACTTTCTGGGCAAGCAGTTGCGCCAGGTGCTGGAGAAAGAGGGAGTATCAACCCGTTACCTGGCTCCTGTGGACGCAGCAACGACGTTAAGCTTAATTCGCCTTGATGAACAAGGCATTCCCCACTACAGCCTCTATGGGCAGTTCAAGTGGGCGTTTGTTTTTGAAGTAGCATACTCGCCAGCTTACGATAATGGGATGGAGTCGTTCCCTTGAGTGCCATAAAGTGGCGATTGAAATTGGATATATTGGTAAAGCCCACTTCGAAACAGATATTGGTAATCGGTAGGTCGCTGTGGACCAGCAGATCGCAGGCGCGGGTGATGCGAAGGCTGTTGACGAATTCCACAAAGCGCCGCCCGGTCGCTTGGCGAAAGAACTTCGAGAAGTAGGTGGCTTGCATGCCGAGTTCCTCGGCAACTTCCTCCAAGCTTATATTTTCGTGGTAATGATTGAAAATATAATTGACCGCCTGATTTACACGCTGTTGGTTCTTTTCACCAGTGATGGTCAGATAATGCTCGCTGGAAAGCAGTTGGTACTGATCTGCCTTGGCGAGAAGGTCCATGACCGACAGGAAGTGGGCCAGGGATTCCAGGCCACTGGACATCGCTATTTTCTGCATCAAGCGCTGTGTTTCACGGATGGTCGCTGAGTCCTGGAACTCGATGCCAAAGCTGGCCCGCTGCAATAAACCATCCAGTTCGGTGAACTCCGGCAGGGCATTGCGTGCTGCCTGAATCATTTCGTCGATGAATAGGACAACCTGGTCCCGCTCCGGATAGATATCCTGTTCTTCCGTATGACTGATCCAGTTATGGGGAAGATTGGGGCCGATCAGGAACAGAGTGCCGGGGTAGAAGTTTCCAATGTAATCCCCGACGAACACCTTGCCGCTGCTGTGGGTGATCAGGTGCAACTCATACTCCTTGTGATAGTGCCAGCGGACCAGAGTGTCGGGAAAGCCGTGCTTCCGATAAAGAATCGAGCTGTGCTCCTTCGGAGGGATCAGCTCGTAGGAGGGGGATGACTGACGTGTGGCGGCTCGCTTGTTCATCACCGTGGGCTTGGATCTTGTCAGGACGTACGTGCTGCACAACATATATAAATAAATAAAGCTTGTACACTTTTAAACTTCGAAAACAAGTTTGACATATTTAATTCATTGATTTTTATGGGTTTATTTTTTGGCTGGGCGCTGGTCTAGCTGGGTGCGGCTGTTTATTGTGCAAAAAAGTACAGGTTTTTTGGAGGTTATGAGTTTGTCTTGATAGTGAATGCCCGGTGTAATCCATTTCATCCTGAGTCTCCCGGCGAATGTCCGTTATTCGTGAAGGGAGATTGACAAGAAAGATAAAAAACAGCCGATCGATTGATCGGCAGAGGACTTGGCAATCATGCGCTATCCATCAAGCCTGGCCGTGCAGCCTGCTCATTCCTTACCACTATCCCATAAGGCGATTTGTCGCCGGCTCTGTCATCCCGGAAATGGCTTTCTTGAAGAGCTTCGCCGAGGCGGCCGAGGGTTAGGGTGTCACCGTCACGCTTCGCTCGTCAGCCTGGGCGGCCTGATTTCCCCGACATCACCTTTTACTTCGAACTCTTTTCAATGCGCATCTTCAGGCGCACCGGGATCCTTGTTGCCTGACGAAAGGTCGGGCTTCGTGGGTCCCTGGCAAACCCGAGCGGTCTAGAGGTAGCAAAACGTGAAACTCAATACCAAAAATCTGTCTCAACTTCCTGAGCGTGTTCAGCGCCCTCTATACGACCGCAAGCAGGTCAAGCAGGGAATCGTGCATATTGGTGTCGGTGGCTTTCATCGCGCCCATCAGGCGATCTATACCGAGATGCTGCTCAACCGGGGTAAGGCCAGCGAGTGGGGCATTTGTGGGGTGGGGCTGCGCTCGGAAGATCGAGCCATGCAGGAGGCCCTGGCCTCCCAAGACTATCTCTATACCCTCTATGAGCTGGGCGACAGCGACAACTCGCAGATCCAGGTGGTCGGCGTCCTCGGCGATTTTCTGCTCGCCGAGGACGGCTCCGAAGCGCTGATTCGCAAGCTGGCTGATCCGGAAACCCGAATCGTATCGTTGACCATCACCGAGGGTGGCTATTGCACCGACGACAGTAGCGGCCAGTTCAATGCCGATCTGCCGCAGATTCGCCATGACCTGGCCAATCCACAGCAGCCCAAGACGGTATTCGGCTTTCTGACCGAGGCCCTGGCCCGCCGCCGTGCAGCCGGCGTCAAGCCGTTCACCGTGATGTCTTGCGATAACCTGCCGCATAACGGCCAAGTGGCTCGCAATGCCCTGTTGAGCTTCGCCAAACTGCGTGACGTCGGGCTCCATGACTGGATTGCCAGCAACGTCAGCTTTCCCAATGCGATGGTCGATCGGATCACGCCGATGACCAGTGATGCGCATCGCTCCCAATTGCTTGAGGAAACCGGCATCGAGGATGCCTGGCCGGTGGTGGCCGAGCCTTTCCTGCAGTGGGTGGTGGAGGACAATTTCTGCAATGGCCGCCCCTCCTGGGAGGAAGTTGGCGTGCAGTTCACCGACGATGTCACGCCCTATGAGGAGATGAAGATTCGGCTCCTCAACGGCAGCCATATGGCGATGGCCTACCTAGGAGCATTGCTCGGTCACCGCTATGCGCACGAGGCGATGCAGGATGCGCAGCTGCTGGAGTTCGTCCGCGCCTACATGGACCGGGATGTCACACCGCTGCTGGCCGAAGTGCCCGGCATCGATCTGGAGAACTACAAGGACACGCTGATCGAGCGTTTTTCCAACACGGCAATCTGTGACCAGATCAGCCGGCTTTGCTCCGACGGCTCATCCAAGCTCCCGAAATTCGTACTGCCTAGCCTGCTGGGCCAGATTGAAGCCGGCGTTGACATGCGGCGCACGACGCTGATTCTGGCCGCCTGGTGCCACTACCTGCGCGGCCTCGACGAGCGAGGAGCAACTTACCCGATTCTCGATCCGCGTGCCGCCTCGCTACAGGAAACCGCAGGCCTCAAGGAGCGTCTGGTCGAGAGTTTCCTGGGGCTCGAAGATGTGTTCGGGCACAAGATTCCGGCTTCTGCGACATGCGTGGCGACCTTCCGCCTGCAGCTCGGGCGTCTACAGGAACTCGGCGTGCGCGCCACGCTTGAGTTGACAATGGCGGAGGAAGTTGGAGCAGACGAAAGGAAATTTGCAACTTTGGCTTGAACAGGGGCGGGCTTGTTCGGAGAACGCCGGATAAGCCAACCTTAAATATAGCGCCCTGCCATGGGCAGGCTACTTCATGGTGCGTTCTCATAAATTTTACAAGGCTGATCAGCACTTGTTGTATGGAATACAAAAGGCAATAAGGCTTGCATGTCTCGTTGGTTTTTGAGGGGGAGTATGTATTTTGGGTTTATTGATTTTTGAGCGTTTGCTCTGATGTAAGGGGGTGCCTGGTCTGGTGATCATTTTTGTGCAAAAAAGTACAGGTTTTTGGTTGTTTATGAATTTGTCTTGCTGGTGAATGCTCGGTGTAATCCATCTCACCCTGGCTTCCTCGTCGAATACTCTCTTTCGCGGGGAGAGGGTCACAATAAAGATAAAATAGCTGATCTGGCGATCAGCAGGAGTGAGTAATAATGAAACATACATTAATCCCAGCCGTGCTTGCTCTCTCTATTGCGTTTCTATCTCAGAAAGCTCTGCAAAAGTCTGTTTTCGCTCCTCCCGTGGGTTAGAGCCCGTAACAAAATGATTGTCTGAGTCTGAGAAAGACTGCTTCCGTTCCGCCAGTGGATGCTAGAGCCCGTAACTAAGGAGTCTACAAAGGCAGGGGCTTGAGCTGGGTAGGCCTTTTTCAGGGTTTCCTTAAGTAGTAAAATTATAAGAAGTGCTGAAATGAAATCAGAAACGCATGATCAAGATTTCGCTGGCATGAGCGAAGAGCAATTGCCAATCCCGAAACACAAGCTTCACGGCTGGACTCACTTCATGGGGCTGTATGCCGGCGAGCACGTTGCCGCAACCGAGTTCGTCATCGGTGCAACCTTCGTGGCGCTGGGTGCCCAAATCATGGATATCCTGCTGGGATTGCTGATTGGCAATATCCTGGCGATCCTGAGCTGGACATTGATTACCACGCCGATTGCCGTGGAAACCCGGTTGAGCCTGTATACCTACCTGCACAAGATTGCGGGTGGAAATATGACGAAGCTCTATAATTGGGCGAACATCATTATCTTTATCGTGATATCGGCGGCGATGATAACCGTATCGTCGACGGCAGTGCGGTTCTTGTTCGATATACCAGCGCAGTTGAACTGGTATCCGACAGATCCCTGGTTCGTCATGGTTGTGCTGGGGGTTGGCGTCATCGTGGTACTGGTTGCTATGTATGGTTTCAATGCCGTTTCCGACTTCTCGGGAATCTGTGCACCATGGCTGTTTGTCATGTTTCCCTGTGGCGGGCTTGTATTGATGCCCGCTTTAGCGGAGTCGGTTCTGGGCTACACCACCTTGAGTGGCTGGAGCGACTTCATACAGATTGGCAGTCAGTCGGTCTGGACTGGAGTGAATGCTCAGGGAGAACCGGGGATCGGGCTGCTTGAGGTGATAGGTTTCGCATGGGCGGCCAATACGATTACGCATTTCGGCTTGATTGACATGGCCTTGTTGCGCTATTCCAAGAAAAAGTCCTATGGCCTCTCCACGAGTTCGGGAATGCTGTTTGGCCACTATATCGCCTGGATTGCTGCCGGGATCATGGGGGCGGGCACCGCTGTCATTCTGAAGACTTCAATTACCACTCTGGATCCAGGTGATGTGGCCTTCCATGCACTCGGTCTGTCGGGATTCGTCGTTGTGATCGTCGCCGGTTGGACGACTGCCAATGCCAACCTCTACCGGGCCGGCCTTGCCGCGCAGGCGATCTTCCATAATCATTCGCTTAAGCAGACAACATTGGTTGTCGGTGTCGTGACGGTGATCGTTGCTTGCTTCCCCTTTGTTTTTTCGAAAATGCTGCCCTTGCTGACCTATGCGGGCCTGCTGGTTGTGCCGGTCGGAGCGATTGTCTTTGCCGAGCACTTCATATTCCCCCGTATCGGTTTGACTCGCTATTGGGTAACCTATCGCAAACTCAGCCATAGCACTCCGGCAGTTGCCTCATGGGGCGCAGGCCTTGTGTTCGGCTTTGGCCTGAATGCCCTGGATATCATATCCTTCTATTATCTGTTCGTTCCGACCTGGATCTTTACGATCATCGTATATACGGTCATGGCCAAGAAATATGGTGCTGGGGAGCAGTATCCGGAGGAAGAGGCCGCGTTACTGTCTTTTGACCAGAAGGTCGAGGCTTTCCAGGAAGAACAGGCCAAGACCTACAAGATGCCAATCCAGGACAACACCACTTTCTCGAAGTTGCTCCACATAGTGGCCCACGCAAGCTTGACCATTGCCCTGCTGCTGGCTTGCAACACGATGTTCTTTAGCCCAGACATGGCGGCTTACGAAGAAAATCGCGAGATTTTCTACGAGGTAGGGTTCGCTTGTACCGTGATTTATTTCGCGGCTGCCTATTGGGCAATGCGTCGGCGCAAAGCTCTTACTGAGGCTCAGGAGCTGGGTCGACCTGCCCTCATCTGAATAGCCATAGTTGGGTTGGGCTTGTTCGGGGCTTTCTTGGTCTTGCTGTGTCAAAAGCGCAACAGCTTATTGAGTTGGAGAGTATGGTTTCTTGCGTGCGAAGAGCAAAAATCTCTTTTAACTCAATAAGTAATCTGTGTTTATGGCACAGTAAGGCTGGATCTTCAGTTCTTTGCTTCGACGAATAAACCAGCCCTTTAAATTAGGCATGAAGGGCTGGTCCGAAAAAGCCGCACATCGATGTCGCACGACATCTACAGATGAGCGAGCCGCCTTTAGCCACCGAAACATAAAGTTACCAGCAATATACTGGAAAAGCTCGCAGCCAGAAAAATTCGAAGCTCCATCAAACGAGAGGATTTAGCATGTTTTTAGTATGTGGCGAGGTATTATTCGATTTTTTTATCGAGCCCACTCATAGCGCCCCGCCAAGACAAGTCGGTTTCAAGGCAATAGCGGGTGGTTCTCCTTTCAACGTGGCGGTGGGACTGAGTCGGCTGGGCATAGAGGCAGCATTGCTGACAGGTATTTCCACGGATTTTCTGGGCAAGCAATTGCGCCAGGTGCTGGAGAAAGAGGGAGTATCAACCCGTTACCTGGCTCCTGTGGACGCAGCAACGACGTTAAGCCTAATTAGCCTTGATGAACAAGGCATTCCTCATTACAGCTTTTATGGGCAGTCTGGAGCAGATCGGCAATTGCTTCCTTCCCACATACCGGCATTGGATAGGGGAGTTCGAGGTATCCATGTAGGCTCCTATTTCCTGGTGGTCTCTCCGGCCGCCGATACGCTCTACGGACTGGTAGCAGGCGCGCCGCAGGATCTGTTGATTACGCTTGATCCCAATGTTCGCTTGAATGTCGAGCCTGACCTGGAAAAGTGGAGAAAGCAGATCGAGGCTTTTGCCAAATATGCACATATCATCAAAGTCAGCGAAGAAGATCTTGCCCTTCTTTATCCGGATGAAGACGCGGCGACGGTGGCCTGTGGCTGGCTTCGCGATCGATGCCAACTGGTGCTCTTGACCCAGGGAGAACAGGGCGTCAGCGTCTTTACACGTGGCTTTGGTAACTGGTCTCATCCTGGTCGCTCAATAATACCTGTCGATACGGTCGGTGCCGGCGATACTTTCCAGGCCGCCCTGATCACTTTTCTTATAGAGCAAGGACTCGACTCGCCAACTTCATTGGCACTGCTTGAGCGTTCCCATATCGATGCCATGCTGGCTTTTGCCACAGAGGCAGCGGCACTGACCTGTTTGCGTCGTGGCCCGGACCTGCCCCGGCGCCACGAATTGAGCCAGCCAAATACCAAGTTGCAACCCGTGACTCCATAAGACCTGAGTCTCAGGCCTTGCTGAAAGCAATCGGGCCCATTGAATTAAGTACATGAAAGGAAGTTTTTCTGAATTTCCGTTGACTATGGTCGTGCAACTTCACGTGCTTCCAGGGCTTGCGCGGACATGCGTCGAGAAAATATCGGATTATTTTTCTCCAGACATTTATAGATAAAGACTTGCAGGGCACTCAGGCGATTCGCTCCGTGCCGTATCGATACGATTCATAAAGTTTTTCATGGCTTAGCCTTTTTCCTGAAAGCACCCGCGATGGGAGGAGCTGGTATGGCGATTTCTGAACTCGATCTGCCCGCCGGGTACTAGCCCGGCATCTAGCAGATGACCTCGCCGACCGCGTGGCGGAAGTGTCGCAGACTGCGAAGGACGCGGACCGTCAGGATGGCTACATCCATTACAACTACAAGACAGATTGAAGGAAGCCGTAACTCCATGAGCTATTACCAGCAAGCGTTCGACGTCACCCGCCTGCCTTCGTGGAAGGCTCTGCAGGAACATCGCGATGTTATGCAGAACTTCAATATGCGCAGAACCTTCCAGGCCGACCCTGAACGCTTCCACGAGTTTTCCATGTCCTGCTGCGGGCTCTTCCTCGACTACTCGAAGAACCTCGTCACCCGCGAGACCCGCGACCTGCTGGTCGGCCTGGCCCGCGAGGCGGGCCTGGCCGAGGCCGCCCGGGCGATGTTCGCCGGCGAGCCGGTCAACGCCTCGGAAGGTCGCCCGGTCCTGCACACCGCGCTGCGTCGCCCGATGGGCGACAGCCTGGTCATCGACGGCCACAACATCATGCGCGACGTGCACGCCGCCCTGGCGCAGATGACCGACATCGTCGGGCGCATCCACAACAAGCTGTGGCGCGGCTACAACGACAAGGCGATCACCGACGTGGTGAACATCGGCATCGGCGGCTCCTACCTCGGCCCCGAGCTGGTCTCCGAGGCGCTGTTGCCCTACACTCAGCAGTCCGGCGTGCGCTGCCACTACCTGGCGAACATCGACGGCAGCGAGTTCCGCGAGCTGACCGCCCGGCTGAACGCCGAGACCACCCTGTTCATCATCTCCAGCAAGACCTTCGGCACCCTGGAAACCCTGAAGAACGCCCAGGCCGCGCGCACCTGGTACCTGGCCAAGGGCGGTACCGAGGAAAAGCTCTATCGCCACTTCATCGCGGTGAGCAGCAACAAGCAGGCGGCGGTCGAGTTCGGCATCCGCGAGAAGAACATCTTCCCGATGTGGGACTGGGTCGGCGGGCGCTATTCGCTGTGGTCGGCGATCGGCCTGCCGATCGCCCTGGCCATCGGCATGGCCAACTTCAAGGACCTGCTCTCCGGCGCCTACGCGATGGATTGCCATTTCCGCGACGAGCCGTTCGAGAACAACATGCCGGTGCTGCTGGCCATGCTAGGCGTCTGGTACCACAACTTCTGGGGCGCGCAGACCCACGCCTTCCTGCCCTACGACCACTACCTGCGCAACTTCGTCAAGCACCTGCAGCAGATGGACATGGAGTCCAACGGCAAGAGCGTGCGCCAGGACGGCTCGCCGGTGTCCTGTGGCACCGGCCCGGTGATCTGGGGCGGCGTCGGCTGCAACGGCCAGCACGCCTACCACCAGTTGCTCCACCAGGGCACCCCGCTGATCCCGGCGGACTTCATCGTGCCGGTGGTCAGCCACAACCCGGTCGCCGACCACCACCAGTGGCTGTACGCCAACTGCCTGTCGCAGAGCCAGGCACTGATGTGCGGCAAGAGCCGCGAGGAGGCCGAGGCCGAACTGCGCGGCAAGGGCCTGCCGGACGCGGAAGTCAAGCGCCTGGCGCCGCACAAGGTGATCCCCGGCAACCGGCCGAGCAACACCCTGGTGATGGAGACCCTCAACCCCAGCCGCCTCGGTGCGCTGATCGCCCTGTACGAGCACAAGGTGTTCGTCCAGGGGGTGGTTTGGGGGATCAACTCCTTCGACCAGTGGGGCGTCGAGCTGGGCAAGGAGCTGGGCAAGAACCTCTACGGCCGGCTGACCGCCTACGAAGCGCCGCCGGCCGAGGATTCCTCGACCCAGGGCCTGATCGACTATTTCCGTGGATGCCACCGAGGGTAGGGATGATCTCTCGGTAAATTGTTCATCCGGAGGCATAAGTACTCGAAGAAAAATAATCCGGCACTTTTCCTGCGCATGCCCATCCAGGCTCCAGAACCATGGGGGCTTGCACGGCTCGGAACGGCGTAAAGCCCGAAAGTTTCCGTTCAGGTCCTTAGCTCTGGAATTCCCACGCCCTAATTACCCCTGGGCCCGGTGCCATGTACCGAGCCTGTCCTCTTTCGTTTATCGCATCCGTGCCGCGGAGGGGGAGCTTTTGCTTTTTTCACCTATCTTCACCGGTAATAAAAATAATGAAGAACCACAAACATTTCTCTCTGCTCCAATGCTTCCAACCGACTAAAAAGGCCATCCGAGAAAAGGCTCTACTTTCGTTCTGTTACTGTTTGGCTCTCCCGGCGGAGGTCCAGGCCCTGGATTTCAGCGGCTATTCCCGTATTGGTCTGGCCGGCTCGGCCGAGGGGGGCACGCAGCGCTGCTTCAAGCTGCCCGGCGCACAGTCGAAATACCGTCTCGGCAACGAGTGCGAGGAATACGCCGAGCTGATTTTCCAACAGCCCCTGGCTGCCTTGGACGACGGCTCATCGTTGGGTCTCTATACCATGGCGCAGCTCTACAACGAGTACGGCCATGAGCTGAAGTTCAGCGATGAGCATGGCTTCAGCCGCCTGAGCCAGTGGTACCTCGAATGGAAGAACATGCCTGTGCTCAACGGCGGCAACTTCTGGGTCGGACGGCGCTGGTACAACCGAAACGACTTCCATATCTCCGACTACTTCTACTGGAACCAGAGCGGTACCGGATTCGGCTTCGATCAGGTGGCCATTGGCGACCTCAAGTACAGCTACGTGTTCTCGCGCAAGGACAATCAGGATCAGGAGCCCTACATCAATCGCCACGACTTCAATGTCAGCGGCTTCAAGACCAGCCCGGACGGTGAGCTGACCGTCGGTTTCAACTACATCCAGAAACCGGACAGCCGCAATGCCCACAGTGGTTGGTCGGCAATCGTGCAGCACAGGCAGAAGAACTTTCTCGGCCTGGGCGGCAGGAACAACACTATCGCTCTGCAATACGGCCGTGGACCGGGTACCGGCCTCAGCTATACCGGTGACCCGAGTCTGAACAACGATGACAAGAGCTGGCGTCTGGTCGACTATTTCGACTGGCAGGTCACGGAGCGCTTTGGCGGCCAGATCGGCGTCGTCTATCAGAAGGACATCCGCCCGGACGGCGACGACCAGCGCTGGCTATCCATCGGCGTACGGCCGGTCTATGCCTTCAGTGAGCAGTTCAAGCTGATCGCCGAACTGGGCCGCGATCAGGTCAAGGCCCCGGGCGGCACCCGCAAGCTGACCAAGTTCACCATCGCGCCGACTTGGTCACCGTCGGGACCGGGCTTCTGGACGCGTCCGGAGGTCCGCTTCTACTACACCTACGCGGCCTGGAACGAGGCGGCACAGCGCGCAGCCACCGCAATGGACCCCGATTCTGCGCTGTCTGCCACCGGCCCCTTCGGCTCCGATCGAAATGGTGCGAACTTCGGCGTACAAATTGAACACTGGTGGAAATAGTCAGGCCAAGACATATGGGATTTGCACTGGTCCTGAGTTATCGACATAAACAAATAAGGTAATCCCCCGGCTTAGCCGGGGGCTTTATACCAGGCCAAACCTGCCGTGCTGGAGGCTCGGGCGAGGGCCGAGATCAGCGGACGGGCCAGTGCAGAGCGAAATGCGCTCCGAGCACGAACCGGCCGCTCGGGGCGTGGTACTCCCAGCGCTCGACCCGCACCTGCTTGTCCTGCGCATTGCCCAGGTACAGCCGGTTGAACGAGTTCGGCAGGTCGCCGCGCACCCGGCAGGACAGCGCGGTGCCCGCCTGCACCGTCCAGATCTCCCGTGCCAGCTCGGGATACTGACCGCTCAGCGGCAGGACGTAGGGCCGGTGGATGTGCCCGCCCATCACGATGTCCAGGCCCGCCTCGGCCCAGCGCATCAGCGCCGCCTGAGCGCCGAGCTGTATTTTGTGCAAGTGCGAGGGCAGTATCAGACCGAAGGGCTGATGAGCCACCACGATGCGTAATTTGGCCGGATCGCAGCGGCGCAGTCGCGCGCAGACCGCCCGTACCTGGCCGGCGGTCACCCGGCCTTTCTTGCGGCGCATGGGGTGGGTGGTATTCAGGCCGATGAGCAGTAGCTCGTCGTTCTCGAAGACCGGCTCCAGTTCCTGGCCGAAGTACCGACGGTAGTTGCCGTAGGGACACAGGAAGCGCAACAACGGGTTGCGCGGCGGCGGCAGGTCGTGGTTGCCGGGAATCACCAGGGTTTCCGGGATGCCGTAACTCTTCAGACGCCGAACGAAGGCCTGCGCGGCGGCGAACTGGTGGTGCCGTGCGCGCTGGGTGATGTCCCCCGACAGCACCAGCAGGTCGGCGCCCCGTTCGCGCACGTGCGCTTCCATGGCCTCCACGATCGCTGGCCGTTCGGTGCCGAAATGGGTATCGGAAATGTGCAAAATGCTCGTCATTGTGCCGAAAGTGCCTGCGTACGGATGAGATCGAGCTGGGCCCCATATGCTTGTTCGATATGTTCGGCAATACCCGGCGAGCCAAAGCCTAACAAGGATTTTCACAAAAAAACTACAATATTCACAAATAAATCACATCGTGAGAGGATGCCCACCTGTGATGGGGCCGGGCGTTGCCAGAGGAGTAATGCCGTTGCCCAAATGTCTCTGGCAGGAATGGAGGGTTCCGGAATGAACGATGTGGCTTTAGCGGGGGCAAAGACGGACAAGGTCAAGCGCAGCCTCTTGTACAGAGCCGGCAAGAAACTGCGGCCGTGGTTCAATCGCTTCCTGGCCAGGAACTCCCTGGTGGGGGACCCGGAGGCCTTCGACAAGCAGCAGTTCCCGTGGATGGCGGAGCTGGAGGCCCATTGGCCGGCGATTCGCGCCGAGTTCGACCAGCTGATGCAGCGGAACACGCCGATCCCGGCCCTGCGCGACATTTCCCCGGATCACCGGCGCATCGCCAAGGACCACAGCTGGCACTCGTTCTTCCTCTGGGGTTACGGCTACCGGATCGAGGAGGGCTGTCGTCTGTGCCCGCAAACGGCCCGGGCGCTGTTGGTGGTGCCCGGCCTCAACAGCGCCTTCTTCTCGATACTCGGTCCGGGTGCCCACATTCCGCGGCATACCGGGGTGACCAAGCGAATCATCACCTGCCATCTGGCGCTGGTCGTGCCGGAAGCCAGGGAAGACTGCCGGATTCAGGTCGGTGACGAGACTCTCTACTGGGAGGCAGGCCAGTGCACGGTCTTCGACGACACCTATCCGCATGAGGTCTGGAACGACACGAACCAGACCCGTGCGGTGTTGCTGATCCAGTTCAAGCGCCCCCTGCGCCTGCCGGGTCGTCTGCTGGGCGATCTGTTTCTTGGCGCGGTGCGCCGCAGCCCGTTCGTACAGGAGGCGCGCAACAATCTGGCCGCCTGGAGCCGGGCGCACAAGCTGCTGGACGGTTGACCGACGCCTCCCCGGGGGCTGCTAAACCCAGCCCTTTCAAGGTCTTTGGTCGAACAGATCCATCGCGAACAGCTTCCCGAGGACTGGGAAGCGTCTCCCTACCAGTTGGCGGTCCAGGTCAGAAGCCGTTACGAGGCGATGCTCGTCGCGTTGCCGGCAGAGCACTGGCTCGCCTGGGCCTACGATTCGGCCAGCCCACCGGCGCGCCTGTTGGCATTGGCACGGCACGTCAAGTCCAGCCAGGTGGCCACGAGCAAGCGTGGCCACAAGGTGAAAAAGACCCGGGAGTGGGTCGATGGCGCCACGGCCTGCGCTCATCTCTCTACGGCCCGTACACTCGAGGCCTCGAAAAGCAAAAGACCTTGAAAGGGCCGGGTCTCAGACCTGTTTCAGGCGGTCCGCCAGGCGCAGGGCGAGGGCGGCGATGGTCAGGGTGGTGTTCACCGAGCCCACCGTGGGCATCACCGCGCCGCCGGCGATGTAGAGGTTGGCGTGATCGTGGGTGCGGCAGTCCTTGTCTACCACCGAGGTTTTCGGGTCGTTGCCCATCAGGGCGGTGCCGCCGATGTGGTTGTTGTTGGCGAAGGTGTCCTCGAAGACCACCTCGGTGCCGCCCAGCAATTTCGCCGCGTGGGCATAGACCTCGCGGGTGTGCACGGCGCTCCGGCGCACGTAGTCGTCCATCGCGTAGGTGAACTCCGGCTTGGGAATGCCGGCGACCCGCTCGGTGGCGCTGGGTACGATGCGGTTCTTCGGGTTGGGGAGGATCTCGTGGAAGCTGTCGAAGCGCACGAAGCGCGCGGCACGGTCGCGGATCTGCTGCTCCAGTTCCGGGCCGGCGAGCAGCGGGCCCTTCTGGATCAGCTCGGCGGCGACCTGGTCGACGCGCGACATGTTCGACAGATGGATCTTCTTCGAGGCGTACTCGCGGCGGAAGGCGCCGTCGCGGAAGTCGATCAGCGAGGTCATCTCCTGCGGGCCGCGGCCGGGCCAGAGTTCCTCGTTGGCGTAGAAGCGCACGCCGGTGCCGGGGTGGTCCATGAGGTGGCGGCCGACCAGGTCCGAGCTGTTGCCGACGTCGGACATCAGCATCAGCTTGGGCGTCTCGACGCCGTTGGCGGCGAGCACGAAGGTCCTGCCTTCGACGCGGTGGTCGTTGCCCTGCGGGTCCTTGTAGTGGGCGGCGACGATGCGGCCGTCCCGGCCCTTCTCGAGCTTGAACACCACGGCGTTCTCGATCAGCCGGGCACCGGCTTTCTCGGCCTTGTCGACGTGGACGATGCCGTTGTACATGGCGCCGATCGGGCAGATCGGCATGCAGTTGTTGTTGCCGCAGCAGGGTGGGCGCTGGTCGTAGACCGTGCTGTTGCGTGCCACCGGCTCGGTGACCACGCGGTAGCCGTTGGCGTTGAGCACGGTCTTGACCCGTTTTTCGTTCCACGACAGCGGCAGCGGCGCCATCGGGTAGGGCACCGAGCGCGGCGAGCCGAGGTCCTCGTCGGTCGGCCCCCAGACGCCCAGTTCGACCTCGGCGCGGCCATACCAGGGCTCCAGGTCGGCGTACTCGATCGGCCAGTCGAGGCCGACGCCGTAGAGGGTCTTGAGCTTGAAGTCGTTGGGCAGGAAGCGCCAGGTCGAGGCCGCCCAGTGCCAGGTGGTGCCGCCGACGGCGCGGATGTACTGCACGTCGTAGGGATGCTCGCCCTTTTGGATCAGGTAGTGGTTGCTCGGGTTGAATTCCGGGTGCGGGGCGTGGGCGGGCGAGGGGTAGGGCGCCTGGTTGTCGGACTTGTCGGCCTGCTGGCGGAAGCGTTCGGCGATCTCGTGGCGCGCCAGACGCGGGCCGGCCTCGAGGATCAGCACGTCCTTGCCGGCCAGGGCCAACTGGTGGGCGACCAGGGCGCCGGCCACGCCGGAGCCGACGATGACGAAATCAGCCTGTTGAACAGTGGCCATGCTCAAGCCCTCCCGACGACGGGTTTTTCGGCCCAGGAGCCTGGGCTGCCGAAACAGAAGGCGCGGGGCTTCAGGGCACCGTCCACCGCCTTGAACATCAGGGCGTCCTGGTAGGTGACGACCGTCGCGGTGTGGTCGCTGCCGACCAGGCCGAGATACCAGGCCGCGAGGATCTGCCGGGCCATTTCCTGCGGGCGTCCGCTCAGGCCCTGCGGGGTCTTGCCGAGCTTGCCCTGCAGTTCGCCGAGGCCCTTGGCGAAGGCGGCGTCGCGCTTGGTCAGGGCTTCGTAGAGGCTCTGGCCGAGTTTCCCGTCGAGGTCGTTGCGCCCGGTGAGGCGCTGGGACAGGGTCATGAAGGTCGCCAGTTCGGCCTCGGCCTTGGAGGCTGCCGCCCAGGCGGAGCCGACCGGGCTCAGCAGCAGGACGCCGGCGGCGGCGCCGACACAGGCGGCGCCGAGCAGACGGCGACGGGAAAGGGTGAACGCAGGCACGGGCGATGGGCCGGGGGTTACGGAGGCATGGTTGGACATGGAAACCTCTCTTGTTGTGGGTGGGTGGCGCCAGGCGACGGTGCACGCGCGGCCTGGCGCCCGTTGCTCGCTCAGGTCACTGCGAGAGCTTTTCCGAGACGACGGGGTAGTGGTCCCAGACCGCCTGGTCGGTCAGCGAGCGGACCAGCTTGATGTATTCGGCGTGGCTCCAGGCCAGAGGGGTGGCGGTGTCCGTGCCTTCACCCTTCACGTAGCCATGCCGGCGGTTGTTGCCCACGCCGTCCCAGACCTGTTCCGGCAGCATCAGGCCGTCGTTGGCAAACAGCTCCAGGGCCTTGACGTAGGTGTTCTTCAGTTGCGCGAGCTGCTCGGCGCTCAACGCCCTGACCCCCGCCGGCAGCTGGGCCTTGCTGCGGGCCAGCTCGTAATGGCCGCGCTCGCCGGTGAAGATCGGCCAGACGCGGCCGCGCAGCCCGGAGTTCGGCACCGGCGCCTCGGTGGCCGGGAAGTTGATGGCGGAGACTTCGCTCTCGCCATAGCCGTCGTTGCCGTAGCGGCGCCAGCCGGGGAACTCGCCGGCGACGCCGGGAAAGGTGAAGGTGTATTTGACCTTCAGGTTCTCGGGCAGCTCCTGGCTGTCGAGTTCGTCGAGACTGCCGACGATATGGGGGTCGCTGGCGGGGCGGACGCCGTAACGCACCAGCTCGAGGAAGCCGGCGTCGAGGATCTGGTTCTCCGGCAGTCCGGAGCGGCTGTTGTTGTCGAGCAGGGGCGCGCCGTCGTCGGGATCGTCGTTCTGGGTGATGCGCAGGTAATAGCGCCCGTCGCCCAAGACGCCGTTCTGGGTGACCATGCTCGTCTCCAGCTTGGCGGAGTAGCCTTTCGCGGCGCCCAGGAAGGTCTTCGCCGCCTCGCCGTCGCCGGCATGGCCGGCGAGTTCGGAGGCCGCCACCAGGCCGGCGATGACCGCCGCGGTGGTCGAGGGCGAGTAGCCCCATTGCTCTTCCCAGCGCTCCTGCTGGGTCTGCGGCGGGACCACTTTCCAGTCGTTCCAGCCGACCTTGACCTGGCCGCCCTTGGCCAGGAATTCCGCCGCCGGCTTGAGCATGCTCTGGTACCAGTGATTGATCTGGGCGTCGTCCAGTACCCCGGCCTTCCACAATTTATAGCCCAGCATGATGGGCATGGCGGTCTGGTCGAGCTGGACCCCGACCCATTCGATCTCGCCGTCGACATGGGTTTTCTGCAGGAACCAGCCGGTCGTGCCGGGGCTGTCGTCCTTGGCCTTGCCGCCCTGCTTCTGTTCGTGGATGTAGGCCGAGGTATCGCCCTGCATGCGTGAGGTAGCCTCGGTGACCTGGACCTTCTTCAGGTATTCGAAGGCGACCTTCGGTGTTTGCCGGTCGCCGAGCGCCAGCAGCGCCATTGCGCACTGGTAGAAGTCGCGCGGCCAGACCGCCTTGTAGCCGGTGGTGCCTTTCTCGGCCGATACCGTCTCGCCCCAGGGGTTGGACAGGGAGGCGATCAGCGCCCCGGCGTTGCTCTTGTCTTCCTGCGCCTTGAGCACCAGGGCGCTGACGTTGAGCAGCTTGCCGTTGTCGGTGCTTTGCGCGTACATCGCCGGCAGGCCGGAGAGGGAGGCCAGATAGTCCTGCCAGCCGATCGCCTCGCCTTCGCCGTTGTAGTGGGCTAGCACCTTGGCGTAACCGCGGGCCAGCGTCGCATCCGCCGCCCGGTCGGCCTGCTGGCGGTCGTGGCCGAAGCCGACGACCAGATCGAGGGTGGTCTCGGTGCCTGTCTGGGGCAGGCGTGCCAGCATGGCGACGTTACCGGGCTGCGATCCTGTGCTGTCGTACAGGTTGTCGAGCGTGCCGTCCTTGAGGTCGGTCAGGCCGTCGGAAACCCCGGCGAAGCCGACGGTGAGCTGCTCCAGGGGCCGGCTGGCCTTGACCACCAGGGTCGTCTTGCCTTGCTGGGCGTATAAGGCCTGTCCGTCGACGAAGGCGCTGTCGCCGCTGCCGTCGTTGCCGACGGCCGGATCGACGTGCACATAGGCCTGGATGCGCGGGTCCTTGCTGCGGAAGATCACCCGGACCATCAGGGCGTTCGCGTCGGGATCGGTGAAGACGTGTTTCTCGATCTCGTACAGCCCCTGCTTGTCGCGGTTGACGATCTTGTAGGCGAGCGAGTTGGGGCGGCCCTCGCCGTCGACCGACAGGTAATGCACTTCGCTGTCGGTGTCCTGGGCTTCCAGATCCACGAAATCCGGGCCCTGGACGACCAGTTGCAGCTCCCTGAGCTGGGCTTCGTGAATCAGCCCGAACATGGTTTCGGTGATGACGCCCTTGGCCAGGGAAAACCAGACTTTCGAGACTTCGCCAGTGGTCGCTTCCGGCGAGTATTGACCGTCCTTGTACTGCTCGTAGGAGGTACCGATGCCGGTCTTGCCCGAATAGGACCAGAACGGCGCGGCGCCCGGGGCGCCCGGAGCCACTTTCGGCGAGTCGGCGCCCGCGCTCTGGCAGACGACCAGAGTGCCGATCATGGCGCTCAGCAGTGTCTTGCGGAACCTTACTGGCTGCATATAACCCTCTTCTTTTTCTTGTGTAATGGCTTGGTGAGGCGAAGCGCGGCCTTGCAAGGGGCATGGGCGGAACGGGCTGCCCCGCACGCCGCACTCTAGTTCGAGGCTTCTGCCCGGTCTTCCGGGCACGGCGAATGGCGGTTGGCGGATCGGCACTGCAGGCCTGCGGACTTGCCGGAGCGGCGCGGGATGGCGGCTACATGCTGGGCAATGGCGTCGACGCTGCGCGGAGAGCGTGCTCGGCGGGCGCTGGATCGGCCGCAGATGGCGATGCCCGGAGGCGCGAGCACATTGAGGGGGAGAGCCATGGGACACCTCAGCATATGGACAGCGCTATCCTAATGAGTCGGAAACCCACCGCAAAGCGGAGCCTGTCGCTGCTATCTTGTTGTTTTTGTTTGTTGTCACTGGGGCTGCAAGTACACGCCACGCGAACCGGGAAGAGTCGCTCGAAGTCGGCACGGACAGCCCGGATCATAGGGATAGCGCTATCCTATACAGTGGATTTTTGCTTGGCAAGCTTGAATTCGTTCCTGCCTGTCAATCGGGAGATCGAGTCGTGGATATGAATTTGTTCGCTGTTCGACCATTACTTGAGGTGCGATCCGGCATCCAGGGTCCGACGGGGCGGTAGGCGAATGGCTGCGGCGTTGCGATTGCATCCCGCAGCGATGCGCTCGGGCCTGAAGACAACTACCCGCAATTGCGGCTTGCCCGGATTCGGGTGGTTATCGTACGACATGGTCGAAAGAGCGTGCTCCACTGCCTCCGGGAATACTTCGGAAGCTTCTCTCCGCTCAGACGAGCGTGGCTCCACGCGTATTCACGTAAATCGCATAAAGCGAATGGCAGCTGGCCATGAACAGGCGATTGCCGGCGGTCCCGCCAAAGCAGAGATTGGCGCAGCGCTCCGGCAGTCTGATGTGCCCTATTGGCTTGCCGGCGGGGTTGAAGACCATGACGCCATCAAGTTCTTCCGGTCTGGCATCGGAGGCGCCGGAACTACCCCAGCCGCACCAGAGATTGCCGTCCTCGTCGCACTTTATTCCATCGAGGGCGCCATAGGCCTGTGCCTCGATATGCTTGCGCCGTTCGCCAAGAGTGCCATCGTCGTTCACGGTATAGGCCCATACCACTCGATTGGGCTTGGAACGGCCCTCGACAATATAAAGCAACTTTTCGTCAGGCGAAAAACACAGGCCGTTCGGCCCGGCGATAGTGTCGAGGACACGGGTTACCTGTCCCGTTCCCGCGTCGATACGATAAACGCCGTGTGGCAGCTCGGTTTGAACCCGGTGGCCTTCGTAGTTGCTGTCCGCCTGGAAGGGGGGATCGGTAAACCAGATCGAATCATCGCTCTTCACCACGATATCGTTCGGCGAGTTGAAGCGCTTTCCTTCGAAGTTGTCGGCAAGAACCGTGATTTTTCCGTTGTGTTCCGTGCGTGTGATGCGGCGGCCCTCGGTCGCCGTCGTCGATCCTTCGCAGGCAAGCAGGCGGCCCTGGCGATCGCGGCACAGGCCATTCGCAAAGTTGGACTGTTCGCGGTATACGCTGAAGGTGTCGGTTATCTCGTCCCAGCGCATGATCCTGTTGCTGGGAACATCGCTGAGCAGGACATAACGGCCATCGCCGATCCAGGTCGGGCCTTCCGCCTAGCGCATGCCGGTGGCCAGTCGTTCGACACTGGCATTGAATATGCGGTATTTCAGGAAACTTTCGTCGAGGGCCTGAACCAGCGGGTCCGGATATTTGAGGTTCAGCGGCTCCGCTCTGGCGAGATTGGCAAAACCCAGGCTACCCATGGATACGCCCGCGGCAGATAGCAGCAGCGAGTTTTTCAGGAAGCGTCGGCGAGAGTTTTCCTGAGAAAGTTCTGGCGTGCCGGGATTTCGATTGTATGACATTGAACTGGCTCCATTTGCTTGTTTTTTTTGTCGATAGAAGCGCAAGTGCACAAGCTCGCCGAATCCGGGGAGAGGCATGAATTGCCCAGGACATTTCCCGGTTGCACGCCCGAGCGAGGCCGCTCGGCGCAAGTTCACGCCGACACGTCTCTCCGGATTCGTTTTTGCCTTTGCAGGGATTTTGCGTGAGTGGTTACTTTAGGTCTGACATCGTATGACTTGCAAGATTTTCACGAGGCCGACACCACGCCGTTCGCTGCCGCCTTCGCCGCCTTCGCCGGCGTCGTGGCCAAGACCGCTCCCACCGCTCGGGCCATCCGGCGTCCATAAAAAAACCGCCGGCCTCGCGGCTGGCGGTTTCCGGTATCTCGCCCGAGTCAGGCTTCGGCTGCTTCGGGGAGTTCGTCGGTTGGGGCCAGTGCCGGCCGGATCTCGTCGTTCAGCCGCCAGAAGCTGTGCATCACCGACACGAAGCCGGCGAGCGGGCCGAGGAGGGCGCTGTTGACCTTGGCCGCGTCCTGGTCGAGGGTGCGCGCGATGTCCTTGGTGCGTGCCTGGCCGTTGTCATACAGGAACTGCAGGATCTGACGCTGCCCCTTGGGCAGTTTGGCCAACTGGACTTCCTCTTTCTGGGGTGGTGTGGGTGCGCTGGGGCTGCCGGCGAGCGGCGAGGCCGACGCCCTCTCCATCATGCGCGGCCTGCTCGGACGGGGCGTCTCCGCGATCTCGTCGTATTCCGTCTCGGCTGCCTGGCCAGGGGCCTCCGGCTGATTGCCGGTCGATATCCGGTCGAGCATTCCCGGCTTGATGGTGTAGCAGCCCTGTGCGTCACGGTCCAGCCACTCCCGGCGCAGCGTGACCAGCGACACCGAGGCCGGCTCGTCCGGCCCCATCGCATCCATCACCTCGTCCGGCGAGCAGCCCGGATGGTTGCGGATGTATTCCAGTACCTGCCTGTCCAGCCCGCTCAGGCCGGACAGCGCGGGCGAAGTGGCCGCGGGTCTGGCCGGTTTCGCCGAGGCCGCTGTGGCCGCCGCCCTCGGTGCCGGGCTGGGCGTCCGCGGCGCTTCGGCGCTCCGGATGGAGGTTTGCCCGGTCGCACGGCTGGACGGGCTGGCCCCGGTCGGTGCCTGCTTGCCCATGGACATGCATTCCATCACATAGTCCCGCACGGTGTAGCCGGCGAAGGTGAAGGGATCGAACCAGAGCCCGGTCAAGCCCTTGAGCGCGGTGGCGACGTCCGTGCTGCTCAGTTGAGTGTTCTTGGCGATCTGGGCGGCATTCTGGTTGGGGTTGGCCATGACCCAGGCCAGCAGCTTGCGTTCGGTCTTGTTGAGCTTGGTGAAGGCCTCACGCAAGCGGGCGAACACCTGTTCCTTGGGTTCGTCCGGACCCGGTATCTCGACAGGCGCCGGCTCGGGTTCGGGCTTGGCCGCGGGAGCGGAGGAGGCGATGGCAATTATTGCCGGCTTTGCGACGGGGGCGGCATCGGCCTTGGCTTCTGCCCGCTTCTGCATGGTTTCCTGCGCCCTGGCACACGCCTTGAGCAGCTCTTCGGCCACCCAGTTCGGTGGCGCCGCGGTATCGCCCTGGGCCTTTTCGGCGGTATCTGCCGACGGCGTGGGTGCGGTTGGCCGCGAATCCCCGGAGCGGGCGGCAGCCAGGCCGGCGCTGGCGGATACGGCCGAGGGGGCAGCCGGGCGGGCCGTCTCGACCTTTGCGGCCGGTACCTCGGCTGCTGCCGCCGCATGCGGGGATTCTGCCGCTTGTCCGGCTTTCTCAGGCAGAGGACGGGGCTCCATACGGACGGCCGCCTCCTGTGGCCTGGGCGGGGTGTCCGCTTGCGCCTCGGCACGCGCTGCACCTGCCGGCGCAACGGCCGCTCGCAGTGGCTGCGCTGCCGGTGTGGCTGCCTCGGGCTGCACGGCGTCGAGCGCCGGCTTGGCGGCTCTTTGGCTGGCGCTGCGGCGCAGGTACAGGCGGCCCAGCAGCTCGTACAGCTCCGGGGCTGCGCTGGCTTTGGCGGCCTCGCTGACACGCTCGATCGCGTCGTCCAGCCGGTCGGCCAGGACCAGTTCCTTCACGGTGTTTTCAAGCGTGGCGAGATCCTGAACGCCACCCCTGTCCTTGCCCGTTCCGGGGTGTCCGAGCAGCAGGACCATCTCCAGACGCCAGAGGATTTGCGGCGAGGCGACATGGTTTTCGAGGGATTCGCTCAGCAATTCCTGTGCAAGCGCGTGCTGGCTGGCGCTGGCCAGATAGCGCAGGGTGCTGGTCAGCGCCTTGAGCGAGCCATCGGGACAGGCTTCGTGCAGGCAGGATTCGAAAGCGGCAAAACTGTGGGTGCGAGCGATGCCCCACAAACGCTCGACGGGAGGTTTGTGCTCCAAACGGGGATACCTATGCGTTGGGTCGGAGGGCCGACGTAGTGGTGCGGAAAAAGCCGCGGACTATACCACGACGGCCCCGGCCTTTCGGCCTGCGCTCGACGCCTGGAGATGGCGACGAGACAGGCCGGGTTCCGGTCTTCAGCTCACCAGCCGATAGCAGGGCACATAGGGCGTGCCGCCCGGCAGCTTCATCCGGTGCTGGTCGACGAAGGCCCATAGCAGCTCGTCCAGCGGGCGCATCACCGAGGCTTCGCCGTGGATCTCGTAGGGGCCGTACTGCTCGATCAGGCGGATGCCCTTGTCCTTGACGTTGCCGGCGACGATGCCGGAGAAGGCGCGGCGCAGGTTGGCCGCCAGCTGGTGAGGCGCCAGGTCGCGGCTCAGCTGCAGGCTGGCCATGTTGGTGTGGGTCGGGTCGAACGGGCGCTGGAAGCTTTCCTCGATGCGCAGCAGCCAGTTGAAATGGAAGGCGTCGTGGCGCTCCCGGCGGAACTGCCTGACTTCCTTCAGCCCGTGGGTCATCTGCCTGGCCACTTCGACGGGATCGTCGATGATGATCCGGTAGTGGCTCTGTGCGGCCTCTCCCAGCGTGGCGCCGACGAACGCGTGCAGTTGCTCCAGGTAGGGCGCCGCGCTCCTCGGGCCGGTGAGAATCACCGGAAACGGCAGCTCCTTGTTGTCCGGGTGCATCAGGATGCCGAGCAGGTAGAGGAACTCCTCGGCAGTGCCGGCGCCGCCGGGGAAGATGACGATGCCGTGGCCGACGCGCACGAAGGCCTCCAGGCGCTTCTCGATGTCCGGGAGGATCACCAGTTCGTTGACGATCGGGTTGGGCGTCTCGGCGGCGATGATCCCCGGTTCGCTCAGGCCCAGGTAGCGGCCGCCGACGAGCCGCTGCTTGGAGTGGGCGATGGTGGCGCCCTTCATCGGCCCTTTCATCACGCCCGGCCCACAGCCGGTGCAGATGTCCAGTTTGCGCAGGCCCAGCTCGTGACCGACCTTCTTGGTGTACTTGTACTCCTCGACGCTGATCGAGTGGCCGCCCCAGCACACCACCATCTTCGGCTCCACGCCGGGGCGCAGGGTGCGGGCGTTGCGCAGCAGGTGGAAGAGGTAGTCGGTGATGCCCTGGGAGGTGCTCAGGTCGATGCGCAGGCTGTCCAGCTCGCTCTGGGTGTAGACGATGTCGCGCAGGGCGCTGAACAGCATCTCGCGGGTGCTGGCGATCATCTCGCCGTCGACGAAGGCGTCCGCCGGCGCGTTGAGCAGCTCCAGGCGGACGCCGCGATCCTGCTGGTGGAGGCGCACCTCGAAGTCCTGGTAGGACTCGAGGATGGTCTTGGCGTTGTCGGTGCGGGCGCCGGTGTTGAGGATCGCCAGGGCGCACTGGCGAAACAGCGTGTAGAGGCTGCCCGCCCCGACTTCGCTCAGTTGCTGGACTTCGCGCTGGGACAGCGTTTCCAGGCTGCCCTTGGGGCTTACCGAAGCGTTGATTCTATGTCTTGAGTCCATTTTCGGTCCCCTGTGAACGATGCCGGCGGCCGCAAGGCCGGTCGCATCGGGATAGTGAGCGTCGAACGCGCTCGCGCGCACGGGCATTCTCTCCGTCGGCCGGGCGAAACGGCAAATGCTGCGCTGGGATCGCCGGTGGCCGGGGTATCTGTGCCGATCTTACGCCGCCCTTGGGTGAAACGGCGCGAAAAGGGGGCACCGGGCGGCTGCCCTGGCCGGCGGCGCGGCCGGGATACGCCTGTCGCCTGCCGACCCGGGTGGCACCGATTGTCACAATTGCCGTGAGGGGCGAAGGCTGCACCTGCCCGAACTCTTGCGCCTGGCGCGCTCTGCCTCGCCCGACACCCTCCGGAAACCTCGCCGGCCACCCTGACGGCATCGCCGCATCCGGATGGCTGGGCATGGTCTCCGCACGAAGACGAACACTCCTGCGGCGACCATTTAATCCTTTTAGTTAGTGTGGGAATTTTGATACCGTTTTGCCTTCCTGTAGGGTGTGATAAATGGATCAATCAGGGAGGAGCAAGGGATGACGGTCTCGCACCTGGTGCAAACGCTGCAGCATCGAGCGCCCGGAGCGCATGGCCCCAGTTATCCGATAACTCGCCGGCCTTCGGGAAGTACGCGGCGATTGTCTTACTCCCCCTATACGAGAAGCCGCATCCCCAGGGTGGTTCCGTTCTATTCCAGATTGCGCACGACCCCATGGAGTGGAGCGCGACTCAGGAGATGGGCGGTTGCAACCTGGATCCGGCAAAACTTTTGTCCGGTAGCGATCGCGCGCTCCGTATTGTCTGCACCTTCTCCACTGCAGATCCCTTCGGCGAATAGGTGGCGGAACTCTGACTGGGAAACCGGGTGAAAGATGTCGGGCTCTCTATTTTTTTGCGCCAACTTGGCTCTTGTACGAAAAGTCGGATTGATATTTGATGTGCAGAGCAAGAGCAAAAGTCTGAACTGTTTCAGGGGGCGGGCCTTGCCGGAGCGATGGGAGTTGTGCCCGGGGGCGCCTTGGAGTCGCTTTTTAAAAGAAGTGCATAACTATAACTCAGGGCTGAACTTTTCAAGGATACCGGTACATGTCTTCAACTGCCTTTATCGAGGGTGGTGTTTATACAAGGCGCGTTGTTCCCTTTGTCGCAGGTGATGGCCGTTCGCTGAACCTCGTCAATATAAGATCTTCCGAAAGGATGCCCGACAAAGGTCCCGTGATCCTGGTGCATGGGGCTGGTGTCCGGGCTTCGATATATCAGGCACCCGTGGAGACGGATATCGTGGATGCACTGATAGCCAGCGGATACGATGTCTGGCTGGAAAACTGGCGTGCCAGCATCGATTTCGAGGCCAATCTCTGGACTCTTGACCAGGCTGCTCTATTCGATCATCCGGCGGCGGTGCGCACGATCATCGCTGAAACCGCGGCCGAAACGGTAAAAGCCGTCATCCACTGCCAGGGATCGACCAGTTTCACCATGTCGGCCGTTGCCGGACTGTTGCCTCAGGTTTCAGTCATCGTCAGCAATGCCGTCTCGCTGCATCCGGTGGTGCCCAGGTGGTCATCCTTCAAACTGAACCGGATGCTGCCGCTGGTCAAACTGATGACCGAATACCTCAATCCTCACTGGGGAATAGAGTCTCCCACGCTGGCGGCCAAACTGATCACCCTGATGGTGAACCTGACGCATCACGAGTGCGACAATCCGGTGTGCAAGCAGGTCAGTTTCACCTATGGAAGCGGATTTCCGGCACTCTGGCGGCATGAAAATCTCAATAACGAGACCCATGAGTGGATTAAATCCGAGTTCGGGGCCGTACCGCTGCGTTTCTTCGAGCAGATAGTTCGCTGCACCGGCCGGGGCAATCTGGTTTCTGTCGAGGGGTTTCCAGAGCTTCCCGAGGACTTTGCATCCTTCGAGCCCAGGACCGAGGCCCGGTTTGCCTTTTTCGCCGGTGAAAAGAATCTTTGTTTCCTGCCGGAAAGCCAGGTCAAGAGTCATGAATACTTTTCCAAATGGCGCCCGGATTATCACGCATTGCATTTGTTGCCCGATTACGGCCATCTGGATGTATTCATGGGGAAAAACGCGGCTCGCGACATATTCCCTTTGATGATCCATGAACTCGAAAGGCAGTGACGGCACTTGCTCCCGTACTTCACGATCAAGGACTAAGGAGAGACTCGTTGTTCGAAAAAATTCCGGAGCGTATAAAAGACTACGCTGGCCGCTTTTCGCTGGTTGATGGTGTTCCGTTCAAGTTACCTGTCGCAGCCACCAACTCTCCGGCCCTGATGGCCATATTTCCAATCGATGCGGAGAAGGCCAGGGCGTTTTTGCCCAAGGGCATACATCCGTTGCGCCTGTGGAGGAAAGCCCTGCTGATCGTGACGGTCATCGACTACAGGGAAACTCCCATCGGCAAGTATGTCGAGTACAGCATCGCCATTGCCTGTACCCATGGCAGGAAGCCTGCTCCCAGGTTGCTGCCGGCACTGTTCATGGATTCCTTCAAGGCCGGGCAGTATGTGGTGGACCTTCCGGTTTCTTCGGAAATTTCCGTGAAGGGGGGGAAAGGCATATGGGGCATGCCGAAGCACCAGGGCCATCTGAACTTCAATATCTCGGAAGAGCGCATCAGCAGTCAGTATGACCTGGATGGGAAGCTGGTTGCCTACGTCGAGATCGAGCCTCCGAAAAAGACCTGCATTCCCGTGCGGACGAAGGCTGCCAACTACTGCTCGTTCCGCGGCATGTTGATGAAGTCGGACATCTTTCTCGATGCCCGCTGTGGTGTTCGCCTGTTCCGCAATGCCAAGGCTCGCTTTGTAATCGGCGATCACCCGCGTCTGCAGGCCATGAAAGAGCTGGAAATCGGCGATGCCATTGCCACCGTATTTTTGCCCTCGATCACCGGGACCCTGGATGATCATGTCGAAAGCTGGTTTCTGGATTTCGATCAGCTGCCGGAGAAGGCTCCGGAAGGAATGGAGTCGGTTGTCGACCTGAGCCTGAGCGAGGACTGGCTGTCTCCGCCTTCCGCGCCGATTCCTCCCCGTACGGATGGCAGGTACTAACCCATGTCCATGCCTGCCAATTCGTTGCCGCAGGGGGCCGCAGCGTCGACCCCCGATGGACCCCGAAGAGCCCTGATCCTGCCCGGAGGCGGATTGCGCCTTTCCTATGCAGCCGGTGCCTTGTCGGAGATCTTTGCCCGCGGACTCACCTTCCAGCACATGGATGCCACCTCGGGTGGGGCGCTCAATCTGGCCATGCTGTTCTCGGGGCTGGGCATCGAGGAGATCTGCCGGCGCTGGCGGACCCTGCGCATGCGGGACACCTTCTCCCCGATGCCACTGGCCAATTATCTCCTGCCCTCCAGATTCGTGGCCGCCAGCGCTTCGAAGTCCTTCCGCAAGAAGGTTTATCCGCATCTGGGGATCGATTTCGAAAGAATCAGGGCCGTGGAGGGCATCCAGGGAACCTTCAATCTCTGCGATTTCTCGACCAAGACGAACCGGGTCGTCTCTCATCGGGAGATGACCGAGGATTTTCTGGTCGCCGGCATGTCGCTACCGGCAACCCTGCCGCCCGTCGAGGTCGACGGTGTTCATTATCTGGACTCGGGGTTCATCCAGGACGCCAACCTGATGGAGGCGGTGCGGCGGGGAGCCAGCGAGCTTTGGCTCATCTGGGTGATGGGCAATGTTCCGCACTACCGCAGCGGCCCGCTGAACGCCTATGTGCAAATGCTGGAAATGAGCGCCAACAGCGCCCTCATCAAGGAAATGCAGCACATCCGCGAGATAAACGAGCGCATCGCTCGTGGAGAGCAGCCTTATGGCCACCGGCAGCCCATCAGGCTCCATCTGATCAAGCCCAGGCACCCCCTGCCTCTGGACTTGGCTCTTTATACCGGCGCCATCACCCATGACGAGCTGATTGAAATGGGACGGGCCGATGCGCGCGACTATTTCGCCAGCATGACCCCCGAAGGCGTTCCACTCGAACCTGAGACGTTGAAAATGACAGCACAGAATCCCGGCTTGCAGTTCAAGGAAACCATGGCAGGCGGCTTTGCCCTGGGTGTTGGCGAGGCGGCGGAAGGGCAGGCCAGAGGCAAACGGCAGAACCAGCGGCTGGTCATGCATGCGCAGGTTCGCATCGATGACATGACCGCCTTTGTCAGGGACCCCGAGCACAGGGGACAACTGACGGGAAGCATCGACTTTGCTCCGCTGGGAATGGGCATGGAGGCGACCACAGGCGTATTCAACCTGTTCAAGCCTACCGATGATCCAAGCATGACCTTCATGGTTTATGAGCTGGGCTTCCAGCACGAAGGCAAGGATTACTATCTGGCCGGCCGAAAGGAAGTACGCAACGGCTCGATCTTCAGGCTGTGGCCGGAAACCACCACCCTTTATACCCGCCTCCACGAGGGCACGGACGCGAGCGCTCCGGTCATTGGTGCCGGGACACTGAGCCTTGGCGTGACGGATCTGCTGAAGCTGATGTCGACCGTCCGTGTTAGCGGGGCGGATGGCTTGGCAGCACGCCTGAAAACCCTCTGCACCTTCTTCACCTTCTTTGCCCGGTCGCTCTGGGATACCTATGTAAGGCATACCCGGAAATCGGCAACGCCTGTGAATGGACTCTCCGAAAACCCTGTCAAGGGATCACAAGAATAAGATGAGCATCAAGTATGACTATGAAGCTGTCGTGATCGGCAGCGGTTTCGGCGGTTCGATCAATACCTGCCGCCTGGCCAGACGCTGGCCGGGAGCGGTCCTGCTGCTGGAACGGGGCAGGCGCTATCCCATGGGCTCGTTTCCGCGCTCCCCCCACGACATCTCGAACAGCTTCTGGAACCTGCTTCCCGAGCAGAGGCAACGGCCAAAGACCATTGCAGCTCAAGAGGCTCACGGGCTGTTCGACATCAGGAATTTCGACCACATCGATGCGGTCGTCAGCGCCGGACTGGGGGGCGGTTCGCTGATCTACGCCAACGTGTTCCTGGAGCCTCCCGAGGAGATATTCGACGACAACTGGCCTGCAGCAGCCAGGAAAGAAGCCTTGCAGCCGTACTATGCCGTCAGCAAGGAGGTATTGGGGGCGAGACCGGTACCGCAGAGCAGCGATCCGCGGCGCAAGGTCATTCGCACCGAGCTGTTTCAGGCGTTTGCCCAATCCGAAGGACGTGAGTCGAAGCTGCTGGACATCAATGTTTTCTTCGGCAACGACTTCGAGAATCCGACCGCCATCGGCATTCAGGAGAAGAACCGCTATGGCGCGGTGCAGACTTCCTGCGTGTACTGTGCGGAATGCGATCTGGGGTGCAATACACACTCCAAGAACTCCCTGGATCTCAACTATCTGCATGTGGCCGAGCACCAATATGCGGCCCGCATAGAAACCGAAGCGCTCGGGCAGAAAATCGCTCCCCTGAACGAGCGGGGCGAGGAAGATCCGTCGGCAACCGGGGAGCATGGTTACCGGGTCTACTGGCTCGATCTCAAGAACGGCCATGTCGAGTGCAGCGCCCTGAGCCGTCGAGTGGTGGTGTCCGCCGGTACGCTCGGTTCCACCGAACTGCTGATGCGCTGCCGGGATCTTCACAAGACGCTGCCCGGCATCAGTCGGCAACTGGGACAGCACTTTTCCGCCAATGGGGATTTTCTCTCCTTCGTGATCGATGGAAAGAAACCGGCCAATCCGAACTATGGCCCGGTCATCACCCAGGGTACGGATTACAACCTGCTCAAGGATTTCGACCGCAAGCATGCCTTCATCCTCGAGGATGCCAGTTATCCGAACTTTGCCGCCTGGTATACCGAAGGCATCCGGCCCGGACTTTCGCACTTCCATGCCTTCGTGCGCACCGTGCGGCTGATGGCTTCTCGTTTCCTGCAGGGCCTCGGTAGCGGGCATATCGGCTATGCCTTCAATGAGTTGCTCAAGGGGAGCCTTTCCTACACCAGCATCGTGCTGTTGTGCATGGGGATCGACAAAGGCAACGGTGTGATGAGTCTTTGCAAGGAAGGCTTCATCCACGTGAAGTGGCCCTACCGGGACAACAGGGGCCTCTACGACGCCATCGAACGCATGGGCAAGCGCTTCCGGGACTGGACTGGCGCCAAGGTCTTCGTGCCTCTGCCGAACTGGCTATGGCCCATGAAGCGTAACGTGACCGTGCATGCGCTGGGAGGATGCCGTCTGGCTGACAGCCCGCAGCGGGGAGTGACCAGCGCGGCTCCGGAGACCTTTGGCCAGGTGTTCGGTTATCAGGGGCTCTATGTGGCCGATGGCGCCTTGCTGCCCAGCGCAGTGGGGGCAAATCCGGTGGCAACCATCAGTGCGCTTTCCGAGCGGGTGGCCGAGGGCATTACCGGTATTCGCCCCACGGCGGATCTCTGACTGAAGCTGCTTTTCAAGGTATCTGGTCAGGGAAGACATGTACTTGGCCGGCAGACCCCCGTCTGCCGGCACTTTGACCAGGCTTGGGGCAATCGAGCAACGTCTGCGGGCCAACCGTTGGCCGCATCAGGACTGGATTCTTATGGAACATTTTCCCGAATTCGATGAAATCCATGTGATTTCGGACATTCACATGGGGGGCGACACCCCCGGCTTCCAGATTCTCCGGGAAACCGGGCGACTCGCCGGCTATATCGGCTGGGTGGGTCAGCAGTGTCCCGAAGGCCGGGTGGCGCTGGTATTCAATGGCGATGTGTTCGACACCCTGGCCGAGCGTTCCACCGGATACATCGCCATCGAGCGGGCCGTGGAAGTCGTCGGCCGCATCATGGGCGATCCTTCCTTCAGCGGCATCTGGGATGCGCTGGCGCGTTTTGTGGCGCTGGAAGGACGGACACTGGTCTTCGTCATCGGCAACCATGACATCGAGATGTCGTTCACCGGCGTGCAGCGACTGATCCTCAACCGGCTGGCGGGAGACGATCCGCTGAAGCGGGGGCGGATCGAGTTCTCCACCGTGGGCGCCGGCTACAGCTGTACGGTCGGCGGCGCCAGGGTCTACTGCACCCACGGCAACGAGGTGGATGCCTGGAACTACAACCATTACGAGAGTCTGGCCAGGGTTGGGAGGCGCCTGAACGCCGGCCTCGGTTTCGATCTGGCCGAGTGGCGGCCCAATGCCGGAACGCGGATGGTCAAGGAGGTCATGAACGCGGTCAAGGAACGCTACAAATGGATCGATCTGCTGAAGCCGGAAACCCAGGCGGCCGTCGGGACGCTGGTGGTGCTCGATCCTGCCCAGGCGAAGAAGGTTGGCGATCTGCTATCCATCTTCGGAGAAAAGGTGCTCAGCGAAAAGGACATGAACCAGCGCCTTTCCGCCGACGAGCCAGTCTCCGGGTCCCCGGGTCCGGTCGGCGCTGCCATGCCGGTCAAGGAGCCCTGGCTGGGGCCGAACCTGGGAGAGGCCTCCTCGGTGCAGGCGACTGCCGATGTGGACAGCCTGCTGCTTCAGGCCGAAAAGAATCTTGGCAAGCCGCTGTCCCAGTTGGCGGAGCAGGATGGCCAGCTGGGCACCGGGCAGCTGATCGTGGATCGCCTGACCGGCTGGATGCGCAATATCTCCAAGGACGAAGCCCTGCGCCGGGCCCTGAAGGACTGGCTGGCCGACGACAAGAGCTTCGATCTGCAGGATCGGGACGACACCTTCAAGGCGGTCACGGCCAATGTCGGACAGTCCGTCAGCTTCATCGTGACGGGACACACCCATCTGGAGCGGGCGATCGATATGGGCGGCGGTCGTTACTACTTCAACTGCGGCACCTGGATTCGGCTGTTGCGCTTCAGTCAGGCCGTGCTCAAGGACCAGGCCTCCTTCAAGCCCGTCTACGACGTATTGATGGACGGGCGCATGGAAACCATCGACAGGGCGACATTCGGAAACGCTCCCTTCGTCATGAACCAGACCAGCGCCGTGTCCATCCGGCAGGAAGGGGGGCAGGTGGCAGGACGCCTCTACCATGTACTGGGTGACGGTACGGGGACTCCCGAAGAAGTCCACAAATTCGTGAGGCCCTGAACATGCGCGAAGCTTCCGCCATTTCCAGTGTCAAGCTGGAGCTGTTACGGAGCGGGCCGGCCCATAACCAGCTGCTTTCTCCCCTGACTTCCTACATTGCGCTGTGCGGTTCCGACGGGCCGGTAACGCTGAACATGCCCTTCGAGCAGCGCCAGTTGCTGAGCCGGCTGCAACGCCTGCGCTATCAGCTGGACAGGACGCAGACCTCCGAAGATCAGCGCCAGTCGGAACTGCGCGATCTGGGCGAGGTGACCGGCAAGGTATTGGGACTGGTGCCCGCCCTGTTGTCCGAGCTGGGCAGTGCCAGCTCCGGCAACGGCCGGCTCGTGCATCTGCGGCTGGTGATGTCCGCCTTCGAGCTGGGCATGGTGCCTTTCGAAACCGCGATCGCGGCGGAGGGCTTTCCCGGAGCGGGGTCCCCCCTGTTCCTGCAGACGCGCATGCCGATCTGCGTCACGCGCGAATTCCGCCGTGGCCGTGCCCTGCCGATCGAGTGGAACCGGGAGCCGCGCATACTCTTTGCCTTCGCGGCCCCGGACGGGCTGTACGTGCCGGCCGAGAGCCATTTGCAGGCCTTGCGGGAAGCCATCGACCCCTGGGTCAGAATCGAGGAAGACCCCAGGGCCCGCATCGAGGAGGTCAAGAAACATCTGACGGTGCTGCCCAATGCTTCCCTGGAGCAGATCCGGACGCTCTGTGCCTCGGGCGAGTTCACCCATGTGCATGTCCTGGCCCACGGCAAATCCTTCCGGCATTGCGGGGAGGAGCGCTATGGCCTGGCCCTGTGTGCCGAAGGCAGTACGGCTGTCGACGTCGTGGACGGCGAGCGGCTGGCCATCGCCTTGATTGCCAGCGATCCGCTGGGTCACAGCCATCGCCCGACGCTGGTCAGCCTGGCGACCTGCGATTCCGGCAACATCAACTCACCCCTGACTCCGGGGGGCAGCATCGCGCACGAACTGCATGCAGCGGGCATTCCCTGGGTCATCGCTTCCCAGTTTCCGCTGTGGATGAAGGCTTCGGCCGTTGCGGTCAGGGAACTGTATTCCGGACTCCTGAAGGGAACGGATCCACGCTGGGTGCTGTATGAGTTGCGCCAGCGCCTGCGCACGGACGTTCCGGAAACCCATGACTGGGCCAGCATCGTGGCCTATTCGACCGTAGCCAGGGATTTCGAGCAGCAGGTCGCTCAGTTTCGCGACCAGCAGACGCGGCGGCGGATCGAGGTCAAGTTCGAGCGGATCGACGAGTTGGTCGGAGCGAACAACGAGTCTGGCGTCGAGCGTCTGAGTCTGACGGAGAAGCAGAAACTGGAGCTGACCCCGCTCTCGGCGGCGATCCGTGCGGACCTGGAAAGCTGGCGGGCCGAATCGGGATGCCTGACGCCGGGCAATACGGAAATGGCCTACCGTTTCGGCATCAGTGGCGCCTGCGAAAAGCGCCTGGGCATCGCCTTCAACCAGATAGACGAGTCGGCGGAGCAGCGGGCGTATGAAGCCTGCCGGGATTTTTATTTTCAGGCCTGGAAGCTCGATCCCTGCAACCACTGGGTCATCACCCAGTGTCTGGCGATACGGGCCATCTTGGCGCTGCGGGATGAAGAGGGTCGCTCGACGGACAGGATCGAGCAGGAAGCCAGGCAGCTGGCGGCCGACTACGGAGTGATCTGGCAGGCGGTTCGTCAGGTGGTCGACTGGCGCATATGCAACCTGTCGGGACGCGAGCAGGCTTATGCGTATAGCACGCAGGCCGAGCTGGATCTGCTGGGGACCGTTTATGCCGGAGCTACTTCCGGCGAGGGGTTGAAGGACCAACTGGTCTTGAATTGCAAGGCCCTGAAGGAGCGGGGCGTGACCAATGCCCAGCCGCTGGTTTCGGCACGTCGCCAGTTCCGGCGTTACCTGCAGGACTGGCCCAGCCCGCTGTGGAACGATCTGGCCAGCGCCGCGCTGGAGCACCTGTCCCAATAAGCGAGGCAGCCATCCCGCCCGGAACAGCAAAGCCATCGCCCATGAAAAAACCGCCTGCCTTGCGGCAGGCGGTTTTTCGTTTTCCGGACCCCGAGGGGCCGACCGTCAGGCTGGTGCCGAGGTGCGGATCAGGTGGTCGAAGGCGCCCAGCGAAGCCTTGGCGCCTTCGCCCACGGCGATGACGATCTGCTTGTAGGGCACCGTGGTGACGTCGCCGGCGGCGAACACGCCGGGCACCGTGGTGCTGCCGTGGGCGTCGGTGATGATCTCGCCACGCTCGCTGAGCTCGACGCTGCCCTTCAGCCACTCGCTGTTCGGCAGCAGGCCGATCTGCACGAACACGCCCTCCAGCTCGATGCGGTGCGCCTCGCCGCTGAGGCGCTCCTTGTAGACCAGGCCGTTGACCTTCTGGCCGTCGCCGACCACTTCGGCGATCGGTGCGTTGAGCAGCACGGTGACGTTCGGCAGGCTGTGCAGCTTGCGCTGCAGCACCGCGTCGGCGCGCAGCTTCTCGCCGTGGGTCAGCAGGGTGACGTGGGCGACGATTCCGGCCAGGTCGATGGCCGCCTCGACGCCGGAGTTGCCGCCGCCGATCACCGCCACGCGCTTGCCCTTGAACAGCGGGCCGTCGCAGTGCGGGCAGTAGGCCACGCCCCGGGTGCGGTATTCCTGCTCGCCGGGCACGCCGAGGGCGCGGTAGCGGGCGCCGGTGGCGAGGATCACCGCCCTGGCCTTGAGCGAGGCGCCGGACTCGAACTGCACCTCGTGCAGACCGCCCTTGGCGGCGGCCGGCACCAGCTTGACCGCGCGCTGCAGGTTCATGATGTCGACCTCGTACTGGCGGACGTGCTCTTCCAGGGCGCGGGCGAGTTTCGGGCCCTCGGTCTCCGGTACGGAGATGAAGTTCTCGATGTCCATGGTGTCCAGCACCTGGCCGCCGAAGCGCTCGGCCACCACGCCGGTGCGGATGCCCTTGCGCGCCGCGTAGATGGCCGCCGAGGCGCCGGCCGGGCCGCCGCCGACCACCAGCACGTCGAAGGCTTCCCTGGCGTTGAGCTTCTCGGCCTCGCGGGCGCTGGCGCCGGTGTCGAGCTTGGCGAGGATCTGCTCGAGCTCCATGCGGCCCTGGCCGAACGGCTCGCCGTTCAGGTAGATGGTCGGCACGGCCATGATCTGGCGCTTCTCGACCTCGTCCTGGAACAGCGCGCCGTCGATGGCGACATGGCTGATCCGGGGATTGAGCACTGCCATCAGGTTCAGCGCCTGGACGATGTCCGGGCAGTTCTGGCAGGACAGCGAGAAGTAGGTTTCGAAGCGGTATTCGCCGTCGAGGGCCTTGATCTGCGCGATGGCTTCCTCGCTGGCCTTGGACGGATAGCCGCCGACCTGCAGCAGGGCCAGCACCAGGGAGGTGAACTCATGGCCCATGGGGATGCCGGCAAAGCGCAGGGAGATGTCCGCATCCGGGCGCTCGAGGGAGAAGGACGGGACGCGCGCATCCTGGCCGTCGGTGCGCAGGGCGATCTTGTCGCAGAGCCCCTGGATGTCCTGCAGCAGACCGAGCATCTCCTGGGATTTGTCGCTCCCGTCGAGGGTAGCGACGATCTCGAAGGGCAGGGTGACTCGTTCCAGGTAGGCCTGTAGCTGGGTCTTAAGGTTGGCGTCCAACATGGGTTTCGACTCCTCGATGGGGGTGAAGAACTTTGATGGGTGCAACCTTACGATGGGAGGGAGAATTTTTCTAATCGATTGAACTTGTCGGGGTGATTTCGTTTTTCTATCTATGATCGACGGCGATAGGTCGGACGAGCGGTCAGGGCCAGCGTGTCATGGACCTTCCGCCCCAAACAGCCCGTTGGGTTCGGTACTGCGCATCGGTACAGGCGCCGCAGGCGCACCGCTTGCCGTTCGCAGCCGGCGCACGTCCGATTCCAGTCACTCAAGGATTGCTGGCGAGCATCTCGCCATTGGTTAGCTCGCCGCTATGGAAAAACGGCACTTTGCGTCCGAACAGGCGTCCGGTCTTGATCTCCCCGCTCACTCGATAGGGGATGGAGTCTTTGGATTTCTTCAACAGCTTGACGAGGGGCTTCAGGCGCCGCCAGAGGTTGGTCGTGACTGGCACCTCGAATTCTTGGTGGCTGCGGGCCGAAACGGTAAACGATTGTCTCGACTCACCGTCGCTCACCAGCTCGATATCGCCCAGACGCACCTTGTAGGCTAAGCCGTAGACCGATAGCTCGCTCTCGTTAGGGTTGCTGATCCGGAAATGCAGAACAAGATCTTGTTTCAGCAGATCGGCCTTGCTGAGGTCGACTTGGGTCAACTCTACGACAGGAGGCTGGAATACTTCATCTGCCCAGCTTGTGGAGGCTGCAGTGCCGGCAAGGAAGGTCATGAGCCAGAGGCCGAAAGTCCTTGATGTCGGTGCCCGTAAATACATAGATAGGTTCGCTCCCTTACTGCGTATGAGAGTAGCAATCCCTTACTTTCCCGTAAAGATAAATAATAATTATTATCATTTGATTGCTGCTGGATCAGTTTGGCAAGGCAGCGTCAGCCGGTGAATGACCGGCGTCATATTCTGGGTGACTATTGCGACAACAACGTGACCATAGGCCTTGCTCTGACATGACTTGGTGCCGTCTTGAGGCTTGCCAGCCCAGGACTCCATGTTTTCTACCAAGCCGCCGTCAAACGTCGCGGGCCGCAGAGATACTGCGTTATCGCCCTTGGCGTCTTTCTCTCCGGTGCATCCGAGTTGCACGTCGACGATAGCCACACCGTCGATTTCATGAATACAGCTCATAGGCCCATGCGGTTTTCTGGCCTTTATCGATAGCCGGCGCCGTACTTAACATCTCCGGGGAAGAAACCTGTGAGGTGAGTACGGCGATGAATGGATCTTTCTTCGGACGGCCGGGTGCGGCGTGCAACAGTACCGGCGTGCAGGGCCTTGGCGTTCGACACCTTGGCAGGAATCTGTAGATCACCCATGTCCGACAAGCCCTCTACTGCGCACAAGGTGTTTGCTCACATCGCTCCGGCAGTGGCGGATCACTCCGGCCAGGTCCTGTTCGGCGATGTCCGGGAGCGGACGGGGCTTTCGCCGCGCGACCGCAGCCTTATCACCGTGGCGAACCTGGTTACCCTATCTCGCGTCAGCGAATTGCCTGTTCATCTGAAGACAGCTCTCGAAAATGGTGTCAGCCGGGAAGAGCTGATCGAGGTGATCGCCCATAGCGCGTTTTCGAGGAGGCCGGCGCCTGAACCAGCAGGCGATGCTTCCCACATGATGAACGAGCAGGCGAGCAGCCTGCGCGGAGAACACTGATGGATTACCGCTATCTGGGGCGCAGTGCCCTCAAGGTGTCCCCCTTGTGCCTGGGCGCGATGATGTTCGGCGGGGAAACCGACGAGCCGACCTCGAAGCGCATCATCGACAAGGCGTTCGAGCAGGGCGTCAACTTCATCGACACGGCCGATGTCTACCACGCCGGCTGCTCGGAAGAGGTCGTGGGTCGCGCCATCGCCGACCGGCGGGACGCCTGGATCGTCGCCACCAAGTTCGGCTTCCCGACCACCTCGTAGGGGCCGAACGAGCAGGGCCAGTCCCGCAAGTGGATCTACCAGTCCGTCGAGGCGAGCCTGAGGCGGCTGGGCACCGACTACATCGACATCCTCTATTTCCACCGGGCGCTACCAGGTGTTCCGCTGGAAGAGGGCGTGCGCGCTGTTGGCGATCTGATCCGCCAGGGCAGGGTGCGTTACTTCGGCGTCTCCAACTTCCACGGCTGGCGCATCGCCGAAATCGTGCGTCTCGCCGATCGGCTCGGCATCGACCGGCCGGTCGCCAGCGAGCCGCTCTACAACATCGTCGACCGCACGGCGGAGGTCGAGCAACTGCCCGCGGCCGCCCACTATGGCCTGGGCGTCGTGTCCTACAGCCCGCTGGCGCGCGGTGTGCTCAGCGGCAAATATGCCGTGGATGCCCCTCCGCCGGCCGACAGTCGTGCCGGGTGCGGCGACAAGCGCATGCAGCAGACCGAGTGGCGACCGGAGTCGCTGAAGATCGCGCAAACCATCGCTGCGCATGCGGCCGAGCGGGGCACTACCGCGATGGCCTTCGCACTGGCGTGGGTGCTGAAGAACCGGCTCGTCAGTTCCACCATCGTCGGTCCGCGCACGGAGGCGCACTGGGACAGCTATGTCGACGCCTTGAGCTTCGAACCCGGTCCGGATGACGAAAGGCTCGTCGACAGTCTGGTGCCGCCGGGCCACGTTTCCACGCATGGGTACACCGATCCCGGATATCCCGTCGAGGGCAGGCCGACGGCTTGATGGATCTCGATTGACGCGCCGCCGAATCTGCTGGGGCGAAGACCAGCGAAGAGGCGATTCTGGCCGCGTCCCTCGATTCGACTTCAGCCCAGATCGCAGGGTGAACCCGGCCCCTGCCGATGATCGGAGGCTTACAAGAGCGTCGCCAGCACCCCGGCAAAGGCGCGGGCCGTGCGTTCCTCGTCCGCATGATGGCCTTCGCGCACCACCCAGCGTCCGGCGACCATCACATCGCGGACCTGGCGGTCGCCACCGGCGAACAGCCAGCGGTTGAGGATCTGGTCGCCTTCGGCATTGGCCAGATAGGGATCGGCGCCGTCCAGCACCAGCAGGTCGGCGCGCCGGCCGACCTCCAGCGCACCGACCGGCTGCCCCAGGGCCTGGGCACCGCCACTCAGCGCGGCCTGGTAGAGCGCGGCGCCGACCGCCGGTCGGCCAGCCTGGACGAGGCGGTTGCGCCGCCGGTCGCGCAGGCGCTGGCCGTATTCGAGCCAGCGCAGTTCCTCCACCACGCTGACCGAGACCTGGCTGTCCGAGCCGATGCCGAGATGTCCGCCCAGAGCCAGATAGTCCGTGGCCGGGAACAGACCGTCGCCGAGGTTGGCCTCGGTCGTCGGGCAGAGGCCGGCGACCGCGCCGCTTTCGGCCAGCCGGGCGAGTTCGTCCGGCTGCGCCTGGGTGGCGTGCACCAGGCACCAGCGCTGGTCGACCGGACAATGCTCGAACAGCCACTGCAAGGGCCGCCGGCCGCTCCAGGCCAGGCAGTCGTCGACTTCCTTCTGCTGTTCGGCGATATGCAGGTGGATGGGGCCATCGATGGGCGAGGCGGCCAGCACCCGCGCGATCTGCCCGGGCGTCACTGCGCGCAGGGAGTGAAAGCCCAGCCCCAGGTGCTGCCCGGCCGGCTCCAGAGCCGGCCGCAGGCGTGCCAGCAGGTCGAGATAGCCGTCCGTATCAAGGATGAAACGCTGCTGCCCCGCGCCCGGCGGCAGGCCGCCGAAGCCGGCATGGCTGTAGAGTGCGGGGACCAGGGTCAGGCCGATGCCGGCCTCGCGGGCGGCGCGGGCGAGGCGCAGGGACAGCTCGGCGGGGTCGGCGTAGGGCCGGCCGTTGCGGTCGAGGTGCAGGTAGTGGAACTCCGCGATGCTGCTGTAGCCGGCCTTGAGCAGCTCGATGTAGAGCTGACGGGCGATGGTTTCGAACTGCTCCGGGTCAAGCCGGGCGACCAGCCGGTACATCCGCTCGCGCCAGTTCCAGAAGCTGTCTTCGGCGCTGACGGCGACCTCGGTCAGTCCGGCCATGGCGCGCTGGAAGGCGTGGGAGTGCAGGTTCGGCATGCCGGGCAGAAGCGGCCCGAGCAGGCGTTCGGCGCCCTCGGCGCGGGCACCGGGCTCGATCCGCCCGAGCAGGCCGGCGGCGTCGATTTCCAGGCGCACGTCGCGCGCCCAGCCGCCCGGCAGCAGGGCGCGTTCGGCGAACAGGGTGATGGTCATGGTGGCCTCGCAGCGTTCAGGAGTAAAGACGGGCGCAGGGCACCCAGCGTTCGAAGGCGCCGCCCTCTACCCAGACCCGAGCGGTGGTGATGTCCGGGGCGAAGTAGCGGTCCTGCTCGTAGTGCGCCACCCCGCTGCGGATCAGCGCCATGACCTCGCCCAGCTGCGGCGAGGTGGCGAGCGGTGCGTGGAAGTCAACGCCCTGGGCGGCGGCCAGCAACTCGATGGCGACCACCGCCGAGGCGTTGCCGGCCATGTCCTGCAGGCGGCGGGCGGCGAAGGTGGCCATGGAGACGTGATCCTCCTGGCCGGCCGAGGTCGGCAGGCTGTCTACCGAGGCGGGGTGGGCCAGGCTCTTGTTCTCCGAGGCGAGGGAGGCCGCCGTGACCTGGGCGATCATGAAGCCGGAATTCAGCCCGCCGTCCCTGACCAGAAAGGCCGGCAGGCCGGACAGCGCCGGGTCGACCAGCAGGGCGGTGCGCCGCTCGGAGAGCGCACCGATCTCGGCGATGGCCAGGGCCAGCACGTCGGCAGCCATGGCCACCGGCTCGGCGTGGAAGTTGCCGCCGGAGAGCACTTGGGCATCGCTGGCGAACACCAGCGGATTGTCCGACACCGCGTTGGCCTCGCGCAGGAACACCCCGGCGGCGAAGCGCAGGTGATCCAGGCAGGCACCCATCACCTGCGGTTGGCAGCGCAGCGAGTAGGGGTCCTGGACCCGTTTGCAGTGGGCATGGGAGCGGTTGATCGCGCTGTCGTGGAGCAGCTCGCGGTACAGCGCGGCGACCGCGATCTGTCCCGGCTGGCCGCGCACTGCCTGGATGCGCGCATCGAAGGGCACGAAGGAGCCCTTCAGCGCCTCGACGCTCAGGCTGCCGGCGATCACCGCGGCGCCGAACAGCCGTTCCGCGGCGAACAGCCCGCGCAGTGCCAGGGCGGTGGACACCTGGGTGCCGTTGAGCAGCGCCAGGCCCTCCTTGGGGCCGAGGGGCAGGGGGGTGAGGCCGGCGATGGCCAGCCCTTCGGCGGCCTCCAGAACCCGGCCTGCGTGGCGCACCTGGCCGACCCCGAGCAGCGTCGCCGCCAGATGGGCCAGCGGGGCGAGATCGCCGGAGGCGCCCACCGAGCCTTGGGAGGGAATGCACGGATAGACCTGCGCCGCATAGAGCTTGAGCAGCGCTTCGATCACTGCCCAGCCAACCCCCGAGTAGCCGCGTGCCAGGGAGGCGATCTTCAGTGCCAGGATCAGCCCGACGCTGGCGTCGTCCAGTAGCGGCCCGGTACCGGTGCAGTGGGAGAGCACCAGGTTGCGCTGCAGGGCGGCGAGGGAGTCGGCCGGGATCGAGGTGCGCGCCAGCAGGCCGAAGCCGGTGTTGATGCCGTATACGGTGCGCTGGCTGGCGAGAACCGCCGCGACGCTGCGCGCGCTGGCTTCGACCTCGGCCCGGCAGGCTGGATCGAGGTCGATCGCCGGGCAATCCCAGTAGAGGGCGCGCAGGGTGTCCAGATCGAGCTGGCCGGGACGGAGGAGCAGGGTGGAAGGCATGTGAGCATCCTGCAGAGGGGCTGTCTCTATATAGATAGGCAAAAAGCCGCCGCGTTGTCGAAGACCATCTCACCGGAACAAACCGGATAGCGCGTGTCGGCCCGGATGATTTTCCATAAATCGGAAATTATCTGTCGGAGCGAGTCTGGCTGCCGGCCATGCCCGGTCACGACGCAAAAGTGCTACGAAATGCCGTCGGGCAGTGCGGATCGACGGGACTGCGTGGAGTGGGGGAGTGCGGCCGGGCGTGGGCCAGAGCGCGCGGGAACGCAAAGTAGGGAAAAGGTGGGCAGAAAAAAGCCCACCAAGACAGCAGTGGGCTTTATCACACGATGGTGCTGATCCTTCAGCTGGGGGTAATGCTGCGCCAACAACGATGAAATTTCTATGAAAAAAAGCGTGAAAAATCTTTCACTTGCGGGGTTCCGACAAGCGGCAATTCCGGCCTACGATCCGCGCCACTCCCACGGTGGCAACGGCTCGGCATCCCCGCCACAGACCGGTGCGTCTAGCCCGCGCCTCGTGCTCCTCGAAGCGGTAGCGCTCGCGCTCCTGCTCGGTCTGCAGTGCCTGCTCGCCGAGCCACCAGGCCATGTCGGCGGCGAGTTGGGCGGCGCCGACATCGAGGGTATGCCCGCAGGCAGGGCAGTCCGGTGGGCTCACCCAGACGCTGCCGAGAATCCGCCCGTCTCGATCGCGCAGCTCCCAGCGGACGGTCACCGGCCGCTCAAGGAGCAGCGTGGCCAGATTCTGCCGAGCGTGCTGGCCGAATAGTTGCCCATTCTCCGGCGCGTCGATGGCCTGGAGGCGAATTCGCTCCAGGCGATGGTCGGCGGTCAGGCAGGCGAAGCTGTCGCCGTTGGCGACCTCGATCACCCGGCAGGACAACTCGGCGGCAGCGCCCAACGGAGTCGCCAGGGATAGCAGCAGGGCGGTGATGGGGCTGGAGGGCATGGCAGTTCTTTTCGGGTCATGGGGTATAGGTCCAGTGCACTGGATGTCCTGGGCTGGACGGTTTGGCAGCGCCCGGCTTGGCCTCAAATCGCACAGCCCTCCATAAATCGGAAATCATCTGCACCCATGCCAACTTCAAGAGGTATATAGCGGACGAGCATGCATGCTTAATGCGAGCTGCCGGAAGCTACTTTATTTAATGTTTTCCTGAAATCGGAAATCTTTTGCAGGGATAAACGCTCCCGCCACTCCCACCTGAATTCACCAGGCGATACAAGATTCAACCGACTTCCAAGACATCCTGTGCGTGGGGCGCAGGCCTTCTGCTGGCTGTCTCGAACATAGCGCAGGTGCTTGTCCTGCAGCGGGGTGCTGGTTCTGCGTGAATGTCCAGCAGCGACCGGACGACCTCGCTGAGGTAGCCCAGAAGCCCAGTCCTCGGGAGCGACCGAGCGGAGAGCGTCTATCTGAGCGTGATTTTCTCGATCGTCGTGTTCCATGCGGTGTCCTTCGTCTTTCTCAAGGTCAGCGCGCAGGAGGTTCTCGATTATCTGCATGAGATTTCGAGCTGAGCCACCTGCAAGGTATAAGACCGGCCATTGCGCTACGGATGATCTGCTCGCTTTTCATCATTGGATATGAGTAGGGATATATACCGTGAAAGACTATTGGCCCTGTTGTCCAAGGGAAGGGTCTTCGCCGTTATCTGGCGGGCGAAAAGCGCATATTCGACCAAGATGAGCCGAGCAAGGCCTTGGCGCTGGATACATGGTGGCGCGCTTGCTCTGTATGGGATGGAGAATCCTGAAAGAGTGACAGAGTGATTTGCATCGGCCCCGAAAAGGCTTGTAAATAGACGCTCTTCTTGGTCGCCCATGATATGAGCACACTATCATTTCGGAGCTTTTGTACAAAGCCTGACGGCCATTTGCATTGATCGTCGTCTACTCTTCTCCAGAGCGTTCCGCTAGTACGACTAGGGAAGTAAAAGGAGTAAAAAGCAATGATGCTTAAAGACTTGGCCGCCCGCTCTGCGAGTTTCAATATGCGTCTGCATAGCCTGCAGGGTATTTCAATGTTGGATTGGGGAAGAATGAAAATTCCCGAAGAAGACCGGCCGGCACTTCTTCGGCAAATGCATCGCGATTCCGTTGTCTGGCTTTATGGCTATATTGCCGCACTGGCGGACAGAAAATTTGTCGATAGGGGGGATGCCGAGCGGATGCAGTGTGAACTTTTATATCTGCATGAGAAGCACTCTTCTGTTGCCAACTCCTAATGGCGCCCTGAACCCCGGGACTACCCGGGGTTTTAAACACCGGCGCGCGACTCGCATTCAACTGGCGGGGGCTCGGATGCTTCCCGCTCTGTAAATCGTTGGGCCGGGTCCCAACTACCACCACCGGTGCTGGCACTGCCGCCGGTTCCTGATCTCCCCGGACGCGCCCCGTGCCTTCAGGATGGCTCGGGGGCGCCGGCCGTCGGCACGCAGAGGCGGGCAAGGCGACCGTCGCGACGGCGAATGTCGTGGATTTCCGTTTCCACGCCATAGGTGCGGCGCAGGTAGTCCTCGCTGACGACTTCGTCCGGCCTGCCGATGCGCCAGTGCTTTTCTCGGTCCACCGTCAGCACCCGCGAAGCGTGGAGCAGGGCGTGGTCGGGATGGTGGGTGGTGAGGACGATGCCCATGCGACCGGCGTCGGCGATCCGCCGGACGTGGGCCATGACCTTGAGCTGGTTGCCGTAGTCCAGGTTCGAGGTCGGCTCGTCCATCACCAGGATGCGCGGCTCCTGGGCCAGGGCCCGGGCGATCAGCACCAGCTGGCGTTCGCCGCCGCTGATCTCCGTGTAGCTGGTCCGGGCCAGGGCGGCGATGCCGAGGGTTTCCAGGGACTGCCCGGCGATTTCGCGGTCGTGCGGGCTGGGGCCGGAGAACAGGCTGCCGTGGGCGGTGCGCCCCATGGCGACCACATCCTCGACCAGGAAGGGAAAGGGTGGCGTATGGGCCTGGGGGACGTAACCCACCTGGCGAGCGAACTGGCGGCGCGGCCAGTGGCGGGTCGCCTTGCCGTCCAGGCGGATTTCCCCGGCGCGAGGCGGCAGCAGGCCGAGGAGGGTCTTGAACAGGGTGGTCTTGCCCACGCCGTTGGGACCCAGCAGGCAGAGCAGCTCGCCCGCCGCCAGGGTGAAGGAGAGGTTCTCGAGGATGGTCCGGCGGCCGTAGCCGCAGGCCAGTGCGTGCGCTTCCAGCATGATCTTTTCCCTCAGGCCCAGGCCTTGCGGCCGCGGTTCATCAGATAGAGAAAGAACGGGGCGCCGATGATCGAGGTCACGATGCCCAGAGGTACCTCCACGGCGAACAGGGAGCGCGCCAGACCGTCCACCGCCAGCAGAAAACCGGCCCCCAGCAGTGCCGCGACGGGTAGCAGGACCCGGTGGTCCGGCCCGACCAGCATGCGCGCCAGGTGCGGAACGATCAGGCCGACCAGGCCGACAATGCCGGCAATGGCCACCGCCGCGGCAGTGACCAGGGTGGCGCTGACGATGATCGCCAGGCGCAGGCGGCCGGTTGCCAGCCCCATGGCCTTGGCTTCCTCGTCGCCGAAGCAGAGCACGTTGAGCGTCCAGGACATGGCCAGGAGGGTCGCCAGGCCGAAGAGGATCGGCGGACTGGCGAGCAGCAGGTCGGGCAGCTCGACCGAGGCCAGGCTGCCCATCAGCCAGAAGGTGATGGCGGGCAGGGTGTTGTAGGGATCGGCGACGAACTTCACCAGCGAGACGAAGGCGGTGAACAGCGTGCCGACGACGATGCCGGCCAGCACCATCACCAGCAGCGGATCGCCCTGCCGGCCCAGGCCGGCGCCGACGGCCCAGGTGGCGGCCACGGCGACCAGTCCGCAGACGAAGGCCAGCGTCTGGATGCCCAGCATGCCGTAACCGAGCAGGATGGCCAGGGCCGCCCCCAGGCTGGCCCCGGCGGAGACGCCGAGAATGCCGGGCGAGACCATGGGGTTGCGGAACAGCCCCTGGTAGCTGGCGCCGGAGACGGCGAGGGCGGCGCCGACCAGCAGGGCCGCGAGGATGCGCGGCAGGCGGATGCCGAGCACCACCGCCTCGGTTTCCGCGGGCCAGTCGGGGGCGATGGGCAGGATCTTCGCGGCGAGGATGGCCAGCACGGTGTCGGGCGATACGGGATAGCGGCCGATGGCGAAGGAGGCGAGGATCAGCGCGACGAGGCCCAGGCCGAGAACAAGTAGGATGCGTTTCATGAGGGATTTCCGAGTCGGATGGGGAACTGCCCGGCGCTCGTGCGGAGCGCCGGGGCACGGGGAGCCGCGGGGGCTACTGCTCGGCGCCGGCGCGAGGCCTGGCCAGGTCGAGCAGGTACTGCGCATCGGCCGCGGAGATGTCCCGGTGGTAGAACAGGTGGAAATACTCCTGGGTCAGGCTGGTCAGGTCGAACGGGAAGACCTCCGGATAGAGGGTCCGGGCCAGCCAGAAGGCGCCGAGAATGCGGTTGCTACCCGGCGGCCGGTCGAGCCAGCTGAACGGCAGCCAGGGGATCTGCAGCACGCGGCCCTGCTTCACGGCGTTCACCGGCTGCCAGAGCGGGTTCTCCGTGATGGCTTTCCAGGTGGTCAGGCGATCGGCTGCCGGCGTCCACACCAGAATCAGGTCCGGCTGCCAGAGGTAAAGCTGCTCGAGGGACACGCTACTCATGCCCTCGTCGGGCAGGTTGGCGACCTGGGCGACGTTGACGGCGCCGACGAAGTCGAGCAGCTGGGTGTGGCTGGAGCCGACCGGATTGGTGGACAGACCGTCCGGGCCCTCAGCGTAGTAGACCCGTACCCGCTTGTCCGCCGGGATGCTTCTGGCCCTTTCCTCGATCGGCTCCAGCCGGGTGGCGACGAAGTCGGCCAGCGCCTTTCCCTGCTGCGGGCGCTGCAGGGCCTCGCCGAGAAAGGCGAACGCCGGCTTGTACCGGTGCATGTCCAGATCGACCAACAGCACCGGCGTGTTCAGCCGGGCGGCCAGGCGTTCGGCGTGTTCCACCGCCCCTGGCATGGCTTCCATGATCACCAGGTCCGGCGCCATGCGCATGACCTCCTCGTCGGATAGCCGGTTACCCGTGCCGGGCATGATCTTGCCCTCGCGGAACGCCGGGGACAAAAAGCGCCAGGCCGGCTCGCCCAGCCGGTAGTTGTTGGCCAGCTTGTCCGGCGCCACGGCGCCGACCATGGGGATGCAGTGGCCCACTGCGTAGACTCGCCGGACTTCGTCCGGAATTCGTACCTGGCGGCCGGCCATATCGGTGACCAGCCGTTCGGCCCAGGCCGGGGCGGCGAGCAGCAGGATGGCCCCCAGGCCGAGGGCGTGCAGGGTGTGTCGGCAAATGTTCATCAGAATCGAAGCCTCAGTTCGGTGCCGTAGGTGGCGCCCACGTCGCGCAGGACGCCCCAGTTGGCGGTGGCCGGATAGCCCTTGTTGTTGGTGGCATAGCGTTCGTCGGCAAGGTTCTGGCCGAACAGGGCGACGCTGACGCCGTGGCCGAGTTCGCGGGTCAGGTTCAGATTGACGGTGGTGAAGTCGCCCACGGTGTAGCCGTAGCTCAGGTAGGAATCGACCCGCACCGCACTGAGGCTGGCGCTCCAGGGGCCCCGTTGCCAGCCGAGGCGGGCGTTGTACTTGTTGTCGGGGACTTCGCTGCCGGTTTGGCCGTCCTCGTCGTTGGCGTCGTAGTAGGTCCAGCCCAGCTCGTAGCTCCAGGCGCCGCCGAGCCGCCCCTGGAAGCCCACCTCGAAACCCTTGCGGATAACCTCGTCGACCGCCTTGTAGACGGTGATGCTGGTTTCCTCGCCGGTGCTCGAATCGATGATCGGATTGCCGTCGGCGTCGCTGGTGATGCTGCCGTCGGATACCTTGGCGTTGCGCAGCACGTAGTAGAAGGGCGTCAGGCTGAGCTGCAGCGCCCGGCCGAAATGGGCGTTCAGGCCCAGCTCGTAGCGGTGGCGCTTCTCGGCGGGAAGCTTCTCGTCGTTGCGGGTGGTGATGACGTCCGGGGTCGGCGTGCGGTTGAAGGAGTAGCGGGCAGACAGGCGCCAGACCGGGTCGATCTGCCAGGCGCTGCCGAGGGAGAACAGGGTGGCGTCGTCGGTCCACTCGTCGTCGGAGAGTTCGGCCTTGCTGCCGTTTGCCAGGTATTTGTCGCCGCCCTTGACGATACGCTTGCGGTCCAGGCGGAAGGCGGCGTCCACCGACCAGGCGGCGGTGATGCGGTGCTCGAGGGTGGTGTAGACGCCGTAGACCTTCTCCTCGCGGGGGCTGTCGCTGCCTTCGCTGAGCTGGTACCACTCCACCGTCTGGGCGCCGATCTTGAAGGTGTTCTTCGCGGTGGCAACAGTGTGGGAGAGGTTCCATTCCCTGGCGCGGTCCTTGGCGTCGCTGCCGGCGACCGTGGACTTGTCAGTGGTGGTGGTGTAGGCGTAGCGGGTGCCCTTGGCCTCGGTCCAGCCGTAGGTGAGGGCGGTGGTGTGGTGGTCGTTCCACGGCCGGGCCAGGTTCACCGCGATGACCCGGGTATCCATCGGCGCGTATTTCCAGATGTTCTTGTCCAGCACGCCGTCGGGCGTGGGGCCGACCGGGTAGCGGGTACTGCCGGTGTAGGTGCCTTCGGCCCGCTGGATCTCCCGGGAGGCCTTGTTCAGGAAGAAGGAGGCCGAGGCGATCAGCTGCTCGTCCTTCCAGCCCGCATTGGCCAGCCAGGTGTCGGCGGCGTAGGCCATGTTCCATTTCGGCTTGCCGTTGGACTCGGAGCGCTGGTAGCCGCCGCCCAGGGTTAGCCGACCGTCCAGCCAGGAGTCGCCGAGAAAGCCCAGGGTCTTGCGGGTGTCGTAGCTGGCGTAGCTGGTCTTCAGTTCGCCGCCGTCCTTGCCCGGACCGCTCTTGCGGGTCTCGATGAGGATGAAGCCCTGGTTGGGCGAGCCGGCGTTGGCCGAGCCGAAGTCCATCAGCGGACTGATGGTGATCACCGAAGAATCGCGCAGGAAGCGGACCGAATCGATCATCTCTACCGGCAGGTCGCCGAGCACCCGCTGCGCCTCGGTCTGGGTCAGGTAGACCCCGTCGAGGATGATGCTGACCTTGTCGCCGCGGTTGTAGGAGAAGTTGTGCACCCGCGCACCCTGGCGGCCGATGCTCATGCCCAGCGAGCCCTCGATCAGGTCGCTGACGTCGCGGGGGCGGAGCGCCTCGATATCCGCCCGCTCCAGGGTCTGCACGGCCGCCACGCTGCGTGGCAGGGCGAAGCGCTGATAGGCCGGGATGGAGGCGCCGACGGGGTCGCCGGCCGCCTCGTCCTGGTCGCCTTCTACCTGTAGGGGGCTGAGCTGCACTTCGGTGCCGGCCCGGACACTCCCGTCCGGCAGGAGGAGAATGGGTGCGAGCAGCAAGCAGGGGGCTTTCATTTGGATCATGGACACTCCCGTGGCGTGTAGAAAGGGGCGGGAATCGCATGTCAATCCCCGTGCCACGGCGCTGGAGCGTTCGAAAGGGTGCGGAGCGGGGGCTGGGTACCCGGATGTCGGAAAATCCGCGAGGGAAGGCGGTGTCCGCGGCGGCGAAAGGTTCCCAGGCGAACGGGGATGTACGCGGGCGTAGCGCCGGGCCGCCTGGCTGGGCTTGATGTGGCGTGCCAATGCCAACAGGCGCTGTGCCAGTGTGCTGGCCGAATCGTCGGCCCAGGCGGGCCAGTGCTCTACCGGCAGCGCGACGAGCATCCCCTCGTAACGGCTTCCGACCTGCACCGCCAGGTGGTAGGGGGAAGCCCCCAGCCCTAGCAGGCCGTTGAAAAAAGCCAGAGCGCTTTCCGCTCTGTCAAACTGACTGCCCTCTTCTTCATGCAGACCTCAGCCCCAGCCAATGCGTGGACTCGATCTCAAGCAAGACGAGCTGTTCAGCTACACGACGCTGGAGCAGCGCATTCCGAACGACCATCCGCTGCGCCCATTGCGCAGGCTGGTCGATACCGTCCTGGCTTCGATGGATCGGGATTTCGACGGGCTTTACTCCAGGCGGGGGCGCGCCTCGATCGCCCCGGAGCGGCTGTTGCGCGCTTCGTTGCTCCAGGTGATCTACACCGTCCGCTCCGAGCGGCAGCTGGTCGAGCAGATCGATTTCAACCTGCTGTTTCGCTGGTT
>Ga0209467_1000530_pt1 | contig 51687 bp, 53 predicted proteins | sample Higcelwee11metaG_FD_187175 | JGI IMG/M metagenome (GOLD analysis project Ga0209467, IMG submission 187175) | Freshwater pond sediment microbial communities from the University of Edinburgh, under environmental carbon perturbations - High... | ecosystem: Environmental > Aquatic > Freshwater >... | reverse complement strand
AATATTTTCGGAGTCAGGACCTTAGTGCAGCTGCTGAATCCAGGCAAGTATTCACCTCTGGATTTTAGAAAACAACAAGACTGCGAACAACTCGGCTTTCAATGGTAAAACAATGGGACAGCAGTGTGTTAATGAAAAAGTTATTAAACAGAATAAAATTTTTGGGTTTTTGCATATTGCTTGCCTCTTGTAACGCCTGCGACTCGATGTATTTTGAAGAGGATGAAACTTTTAAACTTAAATACCCTACCTCTTTTGAACCGATCACCTACACTGAAAGCACCGTGTTCTTAAGTCTGCCGGAAAACAGTAACAAGGCCGATGTGTTTATGGCCTTTGATACTGCGACGGGTCAGGTTCTGGGCAGGTATGATTTTGCCCTGGGCAAGAATCTTTACAGCAACTATGCGTTTCTGCAGAGAAATGACCGGGTTTATTTAAATCTGGTCAACGCGACGTACGGCGACATAACTGAGCTTAATCTTGTTACCGGTAAACTGAAGCGGCTGTCCGCCAACTCATCCGAGGTATTCGACTTTATCATTGCGGATGATCTGTTGTATTACCACGGGGGTGCTGCAAGCAGAGGTGACAAGGTTACCTGGTGGAAGTATGATCTCAATGATCATGCCTATGATACTGAGAAGCTGGGGTACTGCATTTCAAACTCAGTCTATCGCCTGCCGCAGGGATTTATCAATAACGGAAGCAGTTATATTGCGGTGTCTAAGTTATATAAAAGCGGCAGTACGGTGCTCAACCTCGCAACAGGAAATGCGATAAACATCAAAGAAGAGATGAAACTCGATTTCAATGAGTTCAGTTTAGATAGTCCATTCAACTCATGGAACGGTTCTTCCACATGCTTTTTGATTTTCAGTAACACCCCTTTCTGCCAAAAATTATACAGGGTGATCTCTTTTGAGCCAATGGTTTCTGAAGAGATTGGTACCGTTACTGAACATCCGCGAACGGCCAGAATAGTATATGAGGGCGAGAAGCGGGTAATAATCGCGACAGAGTGCGCCTCAGAAAAGCAGTATTTCAAAGTGTACAATCTTGAGACAAAACAGCTCGAGTTCGAGTTTGAGAAATACCGTGACGGCAACTACAGCAGGGCACGCGGCAATATTGTCTTCAGGAATAACGCGCTATGGTGGATACGCAGGCCATTCAATTCTGAGCGGCTCTACCTCGCAAAAATGGACGTTGACACCCTGGATCAGGAGCTGATCGAAATTGACGAGAAATGGCAGAGCAGATAAGGGCGTCGTAGTATTTCACGCCAGCTTTGCGTTGATCTCCAATGCGAGATCCATCGCCCGTATCGAATGGGCGACGGCCATGCGCGAGCTTTCACCTTGCTGCTCGCAATCTACAAGATCGGCGAGCATGGTGCGGTAGGGGTACTCACCCGCAATCTCGACATCGCTTGCGCCGGCTGCCGTGTGCCGCCGCAGTCGCTTCTCGATAGTGTCACCGGCGAACGCGCAGTCGAACTGAAGGTACCCTCCGTCAAAATAGGCTTCGTAACCGATTGTGAACGGATAGTTATCCGGCATCATCGATGAGGCGAACACCGATACTGTTTTGTCATCATATTGCAGCGAAGAGCGTACAAGCGACCTTTCGCTGCCGCGGTAGGCCTCATCTACGGTGAGCGCGCGGGGCGATCCGAAGAGCCAGGCAGTGTACTCAATTTCGTGCATCATGAGATTGAGAACAATCCTGTCGAGACCCAGATCGCCCCATACCGGCGCGCTCTGCCGTTTCAGGTGCAGCGCGCGAAGGGCGCCGAGTGAGCCGTCGAGAATGGCAGTTCTTAAGTAGTCGTACTCCGCGAAATATTTCATGAACGCGCTGACGCTGAGACGCTGCGGCCCCTGCGCGATCTTTCTGATGCGCGCCAGATCTTCGGCACCGCCGCACAGCGGTGTTTCGCAAATGACGCTCTTGCCCGCGGCGGCAGCCCTTTCGATATACTCTGTGTGCAGCGCCGTCGGCAGGCAGATGTCGATAAGATCGATCTGTTTGTTATTGATAATAGAGTCGACGTCCCGCGTGACCTCGACGCCGTGCTGCGCGCTGATTCTCGCGAGCTTCTCTTCGCTGCGCCCGAAGACGGATACGACTTCGGCCCCCTCTATTGATTTGTAAATGCCCAGATGCTCCTCTCCGAAAGAGCTGCCCAGAATGCCTATTCGTATCATATCCGCCTCTGTGTTTTTGATGAATCCTTTGTAGCGCACACGCAAGGGTGAAGTCTTGACTTTTTTTGCTTTTCGGGGTCGGAATGATAATATTTTTTCAGATGATAACGACACTGCTGCCGCAGCCCTTTCCCCGGCTGCAGGCGCATCTGACCGGGGTCCCCGCTGCGGTGAAATCTTCTTGCGTGATTTGTGTCCGGCTGAGATTGTCTGCAGAATTATCAGTTAAGGGCGGTGCGGGATGAATGGCGATAACAGGTCGAAAGATCATCTGAAAGAAAAAAAATTTGCAGAGAAATCCCCCCGCGAAAAAAAAGTGAAGGCGGCGCGTTTCGGCATGCTGCTGCTGGCGCTTTGCCTTTTTTCGCTGCCGCTGTGCGCCGATGAGCTGGCGGATGCGCTTAAAGGAGTCTCGCCCGACTGCCCGCAGTGGATCATCGACAATCAGGCGCTCATCGAAGTCAAGTATCTTGATTTCGACGGCAAATTATGCCGCGGCGTTATCGTTGCCGACTTCAGGCTTGCCGGCGATATTCAGGCGGCTTTCAAAACCGCACTTGCGTCGCGCTTTCCCGTACGGCAGGTGCGCCCTGTCAGAGAGTTCGGCTGGGACGATTTTGTCTCGATGCGCGCCGACAACACCTCGGCCTTCAACTACCGCACGATGGTCTTTTCGACAAAACTTTCGAACCACGCCTACGGCTTCGCGATCGATATCAATACCAGAGAGAATCCCTATTTTACCGACGGCAAGGTCTATCCTGAAAACGGAAGCTATGAGGTGAAGGCGCCGGGCACGCTCTATGCGGATCACCCGGTGGTACTCGAATTTAAAAAGCGGGGATGGCGCTGGGGCGGCGACTGGCGCGAAAAGGATTATCAGCACTTCGACAAAAAACTCGCCAAAGAGCGGGCGGCGGGAAACAGGAAGTTCTACGCATGGCAGTAGCGCGCAGGGGCGGTGTGGCGTTTTACTGTCGCTGATCGCGATATCCTGTTCTAAATCGCCATCATAAGTGCAGAATTAGCGCTTTTGCGGGGGGAAACTATTCGCTTCCGAATAAAAATCACTCGCTACCGGGTGAAAATTACCCGCTTTTGAATGAAATTCACTCTCCCTCGACCGGAAATCACTTGCTTCCGAGTAAAAGTTGCCCGTTTTTGAGTGAAAATCGCACGATGCCGGGTAAAATTCACTCGCTGAAGGATGAAATTCACTCTGTCGAGGGCAGAAATCGTTCTTTCGAGGGTGAAAATCACTCATTCGAGAGCAAAAATTGCTCATTCGAGAGTAAAAATCACTCATTCGAGAGTGAAAATCACTCATTCGAGAGCAAAAATCACTCGTTCGAGAGTGAAAATCACTCTTCCGAGAGCAAGAATTGCTCATTCGAGGGTAAAAATCACTCTTCCGAGAGTGAAAATCACTCATTCGAGGGTAAAAATTACTCTCCCGAGAGCACAAATCACCCTTTCGTGGGTAAACGTCGCTCTCACGGGAGAAAATGCGCTCCCGGCGAAGATAAGCGGCACACCCGCCTGAGAGTGAGTCCGATTACTCAGAAAAACCCGCCTCTCCGCGCAAAGGCAATCGCTTCACCCGAGAGAGCGTGAGCCCGACTCTCTGTCAAAAATTCTCGCGGCCTCATCTTTGTAGTGGGCGATGCTCTTCGCTTTTCTGATCAGTTTAAAGACCTTATGGCTGCCGGTAAACGAACGTGAGAGGTACTCCCATATGCCCTTCATCTTGTCGAGGGTGTGCGAGGGGCTTGCGAGCTGTCGCGAGTACTCTTCGAAGAGCTCGTCGTGAAAACGGTGAATGATCCCGACTTTTTCGCCGCGCATCACCGCGCTTCCTTCGCGTATCGCGCGCGGCAGAAAGGGATCGGCGAGCGCCCCCCGTCCGATCATCCATCCGTGAATCGCCGGCATACGCCGCGCGAGAGTCCCGTACTCTTCGACAGTTGTGATATCGCCGTTGTAGATGACCGGATGAGCGCTCAGTCCGGGCGTTTTCTCAAAGGTGTCGATGTCGCACTTTCCCCCGTACATCTGTACACCCGTACGCGCGTGTACCGTCAGCGAAGCCAGGGGAAATCTGTTGAAAACAGGCAGCAGGGCGAAGATCTCGTCCGGATAGGCGTAGCCGAGGCGCAGCTTGATCGAGATCGGCCCCTTCAGTGCGGGCAGGCTCTCTTCGAGAAATCGTTCAATAAGAGCCGGGTACGACAGCAGATAGGAGCCCTTTTTTTTAGAGATCACAAGCGGGTGAGGGCAGCCGATATTCCAGTTAACCTGGGTATGCCCCCTTGCAAAGAGGGCGTTGGCGAGGGGAACGAAGTCGCGCGCGTCATTGCTGAGTATCTGGGGTATCGCCTCGAGTGTGTCGTCCGCGGGATCGAACTTCCTGAGCAGTTTTGCGTACGATGATCCGCCCGCACCGCCCCCCTCGCAGCTGTCACCGCCGGTGATCTGTACATCGCCCCGGGTGCGCGCGCCGGCACGCTGCCTATCGCCTGTACTCTTCTGCGGCCCGGAGGCGATAAACGGGGCGACGGATGCATCGAATCCCCCGAAGTGTTTGTGAAAGAGATTGCGGTAGGTTCGCTCGGTTATGCCGCGTATCGGTGCGAGAATCAGTCGGGGCGTGTCGCTCATTGCTGCTGGCTGCCGTTAAATAGTATTCCGCCCTGCTGACGGGGCGGTGAATGCACAAACCGCCCGCTTCGCGCTGCTGTCAAAGATAAAAAACGGAGCGCTTTGCGCTGTTTTCAGCGCACTGCGGACAAGATCGACCGGGTATCCGCCGCATGCGCATAACATGGCCTGCGTATTTCGTATCGCCCGTTCAAACGATCTCTCCCGAAGTTTATTAATGCTTTATGTCGTATTACGCCGAATATATAGTGGGACTCTCTAAAAAATAATCTTCGCAACTCGAACCTCGAATAATTCCAATGAAAAACGAGGTAAAATCATTGCGGGTGGTAATTATTCGAGGTTCCCTAGTGAGGGGATTTTAGTCAGAAATTCCCCGCTTATCTGCCGGCGGCGAAGAAGTAATCGAGTGTCAGAGTTTTCGACACCGCGTGACGGTAATAAACCAGAGGGCGGTTCTAAAACCACCATCAGAAAGATTATACTCCGTTTTCATCGGGTTTGTGAGAATCGCGGGTTGAAAGGGTTGGTTTTTAGTTACTGCACAAAACAAATTAAGGAAACGATATGAATGCAAGAACGCTATTTTTGACAGGTTTACTCCTGGCTTTTCTGTGCGCATACCAGGGTCTCTTTGCGGATGTCCCGGTTAAGGGGAAAATACAGTATACCAGCGCGGCCGGTACCAATAAGGGTCATCTTTACCGCAACGCCGCCGGCGCGAACCTCATTTTTCTGAAGGCTTTTGAACAGACGACGGTCAATATCAACCTTCAGGGCGATTATGATACGGCAAACGGCAGTGAGACCTCTGCCCTGACGAAATCCACCGGTTCATCCATGAGCTCCCGCTCGCGCATGTTTATCCGAGAGGCCTCGATAACGCAGGATCTTTATTTCCAGAATATCGGTCTGGACTCTTTCTCGCTCAAAGGCGGGGTCTTTACCGAAAAATGGGGTTACACAGATTACTATAACCCGGTAAATATCATCAACCCGCAGGATTACACATATTTTTTAATGAAGGATGCCCGTGAGCGGGCGCTCGGCGTCTACGCCCTGAAAAGTTCGCTCTATTTCTCGCAGTTCTTCTTTATCGAAGCTCTTGTTAATCCTCTTTTCGAGCCCGACAACGAATCCTCGGCGACTTTTGTGCATAAGAACATGCGCACGATCAAAACCTTCGTCGATGCCGGGGCCGACTATACCGGAACCGATTATCCCGACGAGTCGCTTTCGGCGGGAAGCTATGCGGCCCGTACGGGTGTAAAAACGCGCGATTTTGAGGCGCACGTCATGTACTACGACGGATACGACCATGCCTCGACAGCCAGCTTCTCCGGATCAGCCGCCAATCTCGCCGTGACGCGCGATTATAATCGGCTGCGCATGGTGGGGGTGGATTTCATGGCGAATTTCGCCTGGGACATAAATTTCAAGGGTGAGATGGCCTATTACTTCGGCGGCAAAAGCTTTATGCTGAAAGACTCGGCGGTGGGTGATGACGTTGACGATGGAAACAACGGCAATCTTGAAAGTCCGCTGATCGATTACACACTGGGTCTCGAAATCGTCAAAAATATGAGCGCTTCGGCATTTCTCTTTAATTTTGAGTTTAACGAGAATATAATCATTGACCACAATTCCTCCGTTGAGGAAAAAAAGATAACAAACAGAGTACTCGGAGAGATGCAGTACAGCTTTGTGAAGAAGACCGTCATTGTCAAAGGCGCAGGCCTTTACTGTATAGAAGACGGCGACCTCGGGGCGCAGTTTGAACTCGGCCTCAAGCCTGAGACGGTCTTTACGATTAAAGCGGGTTACTGGCTCTTCCAGCCCTTCCAGAGCGGCGACAAGGGCGTGTTCGGGGCCTATAACGACCAGGATTTTGCCTATATCGCGGGCGAGGTGGTATTCTAAAATCTGTTTGGCCAAGGATAAGCTATGCCGGATTACAGAACCTGTCAGTCATGCGGCGGTGTGCTCGAAAAGGGAAAGAGCTCGCACCGCGCGCGTGAGAAGTATTTTTCACTCATTATTGAAGATATCCCGGCCTATCAGTGCCTGCGCTGCGGCAAAGTCCTCTTCGAAGAGGAAACAGTTGACAGATTACAGCGCCTGACGCGCCGTATTAAGCGCGAAACCGAAGAGATCGTAACGGGAAAGGTTTCGCCTAATCTTTACGATTACTGACTACGGAGTTATCAATGCGTCTGCGATTCGCCCCAAGTCCGACCGGTTTTCTGCATATCGGAAATGCCCGCACGGCAATCATCAACTATCTGCTCTCACGAAAATACGGCGCTGAAATGGTGCTGCGCATAGAAGACACCGACATGGAACGCTCCAGCCGCGAATCCGAAACGTCGATACTTGCCGACCTGCACTGGCTGGGCATCGATTGGAGCGAGGGCCCCGACCGCATCGGCTCTCACGGCCCCTACCGCCAATCCGAGCGCTTCGAAATCTATAAAGAGTACACCGATAAACTGATCGAAACGGGCGCGGCCTACCACTGCTACTGCACGCACGACGAACTAGAAAAGATGCGCGAGGATGCGCAGGCCGAAAATCGCAACGCGACCTATGACGGCCGCTGCCGCAATCTCAGTGCCGAGAAGAAGGCCGCCTTCGAAAAAGAGGGCCGCAGACCTACCGTGCGCTTTCGGGTCGATGAGAGCATCGAGGTCGCCTTTGACGATGCGGTGAAGGGACACGTCACCTTCGACAGCTCGAATATCGGCGGCGATTTCATCATCGTCCGATCCGACGGCGTGCCCGTATACAACTACATCGTGGTCATCGATGACGCCCTTATGGAGGTCTCGCACGTCATACGCGGCGAGGATCACCTTTCAAACACTCCCAAGCAGATGCTGATCGCGCGCGCTCTCGGCTTCGCGCCCGTGAGCTACGCGCACATGCCGCTCGTCATGGGCGAGGACAAAAAGAAGCTTTCCAAACGCCACGGCATCACCTCGGTTGCTCTCTTTCGTGACGAGGGCTATCTTGCCGAGGCGCTCGTCAACTATATCGCGATGCTCGGCTGGGCTGCCGAGTCGGGCGAAGAGATTTTATCCATTGATCAGATGATAAGCGAGATCTCGCTCGAAAAGCTCGCCGCAAGCGCCGCGGTCTTCGATTTCAAAAAACTGCGCTGGATGAACGGCCAGCATATCCGCCGCAAGAGTGCTGCCGAGCTCTATCCTCTGCTGGCACCCTATCTTGAGAAGGGGGGATTCCAGCTCGAATCCTATCCCAAAGAGTGGCTCTACTCGGTGATAGATTTTACCAAAAACTATCTGGAGCTCCTCTCCGAGGCTCCGGCCCATCTCGGCCTCTTTCTGAAAGAGCCGGACGATCCGCAGGGCGAGGCGCTTGAGGTGCTGCGTTCCCCCGAGGGAATGAAAGCGCTTGACGCCGCACATAAGATTGTCTCTACTACCTCTGATGCGGAAGAGTTTTTTACCACCTTTCTTGACAAGGTAAAAGAGATGACTTCACTCAAGGGAAAGAATCTCTTTTTCCCCTGCCGCGTCATTATGATGTCGATAATCCATGGTCCCGATCTGGCGGGGGTAATGCGCCTGTTCGGTTTTGAAAAATGTAAAAAGCGAATAATTGATATGTATAACCGGTTCGGGGGAAAGGCGTAAGCAATGTCTTTGCCGAAGTCAAGCAGGGTCGTTGAGAGCCTCAAAACAGCTCTCGAGGTTCACGACATCGTGGTGCCGGAGACACTTATGTTTCCGGCGGGGGAGCTGATCTCCTTTCCCCTGGCCGATGATTCGCGGGGGCTGATCGCCGCCGACCGTTCAATAGAAAAGAACAGGCTCACACAGCTTTCCAAAAAGGTATCGCCGATTGAAATCGGGTACAAGTCGATGGCCGCATCAATTACCAGAATCGCCGCCCGCGGCGGACGACCGGAGTTCGCGTTCGTCTCAATCGGACTTCCCGACTTCAAAAAAGAGGATTTTATTCACCGCATCTATCAGGGCATTCACATCGCCATCGCAGGGACGCCGATCGTCATGATCGGCGGCGACGTATCGCGAACGCCTAAACTCATGGTCAATATCGGCCTGTTCGGCCGCGCGCAGAACATGCGCTATATCGAGAATACCGGCATAAAATCCGGCGACAGAATCTACCTTACGGGAAATACCGGCGATTCACGTGCGGGATTCGAGCTTCTGCAGAGTATTGATGCGGAGATCGGCACCGACAATATACTGATAAACAAGCACCTCAAGCCGGAGATACGCCTTCCGATGATCGAAAAGCTGATCGCACACTATTCACCAACCTCAATGACCGATATTTCCAGAGGGCTCGCTGTCGAGCTCAAGGATATCTGTATACGTAACTCACTCGGATACCGTCTTGACAAAAACTCGCTGCCTCTTTCAGCTGAGCTGAGAAAGTATTGCGAAGAGACAAAGACCGATCCTCTGATGTACGGATTGACCAGCAGTGAAGAGTACGAGATTCTCTTTACCGCTCCCGCCAAGGGAGAGATAAACGGCTGGTGCGATGGTGTTGCGATCACTCAGATAGGCGAGATCACTCCGGAAGGCTACTCCCTTGCATGCGATAATGAGATTACGGAGATTGACTATGACTTTCTTGCCCGCTATTAGAGCGATGCGCGCTGCGGCGCTGCTGCTTGTGCTTTCGTCGATCTCCGGTGTCGATGTTTTTGCCCAGTCAAACCAGTTCTACTGCACCGGCTCCTTCAACTACGATGTGCTTATAGAGGGGCAGAAGCTCGGCAGTGCGCAGATAAAGCGCGAGCGCCGGCAGGGCAACTATCAGACCTCGTCCGAGATCGCTTTCAAAATGGAGGGGATCACCTCCATCACAAAAGAGACGATTGTCGAAAAAACCGATTTTTCTCCCGTGTCATACGAGACCGATGCCTCGTTTGTATCCGATAAGTTTGTGAGCCGTCTGAAATTGAGATCCTGGTTTGCGGATGATTATTTGTACCTGAACGACGGACGTACGCTGACAAAGTTCCGTGCCGGGGGGCCCTTTCACTACAGTACGAACAAGATGCTGGCGATGATTCTCTCTCTGCCGAAGGTTGAGGGGGCATCCGCCTCGTGCAGCATATTTGATCCCGCAGTCGAAATAAAAAAGACTCTTCCTGCGAAGTGTCAGCATGTCGGTAACGTCACCGTCAATTACAAGGGAAAGATAATTGAGGCCTATCGCATTCTTGCGGATTACGGTCCCTTGAAAAAAGTAGAGATGACGGTCGACAAAAACGGCGTCATATACAATTATATTTTCATTGTCAACGGTGTAGCAACACAGATGCAGCTCGTGAGTTATGCAAAATAGTATTAAAGATGCGGGGGGAAGCCCTGTTCAGCTTCCTCGTCTGCACGCCGCCCCGCTCGCCGAAATCACCACACCCGCTTTCCGCCGCCTCGTCCGGAAGTTCTCTGCCGGTGTAATGCTTTATTCAGAGATGATCAGCGCCCGTGCCATGCTCGGCGGCGGACTGCACAATGACGCATTAATCTCACACTACGATTTCGACGACCCGATCGTCTACCAGCTTCTCGGAAACGAACCTGAAAGCATGGCACTTGCCGCCTCCCGGCTCGCCGCTGGCGGAAGCGGCGTCGACATCAACATGGGGTGTTCTGCGCCCGAGATCCGAAATAACGGCCTCGGTTCTGCTCTGCTTACCGATGTGCCGCTTGCAGTAGAGATAGTGCGCGCGTGCCGCAGAGTCTGCCCCGGTACGCTTTCCGTAAAGATGCGCGCCGGCTACGAGCGTGTTGATGAATCTTTTGTGAAAGATTTCTTAGAGCGGCTCGCCGCGGAGGGGGTCGATTATGTGACCCTGCACGCGCGCGGTGCGAAGGACGCCTTCAGACGCACTGCCGACTGGAATCTCACCGCGCGCATCGCCGCAGCAAGTCCGATCCCGGTTGCGGGAAACGGCGACATCGCCGATTACAGTCAGGCCCTCGCGAGGCTCTCTTCGGTTCCGGCAATCATGATAGGCCGCGCGCTCGTATCTCAGCCATGGCTCTTCGCTCTGATCGGCCTCGCGCAAAGCGGCGGCGGCACATTCACCTTCCCCCTGCGCGAGTCGGCACTTGATCTTATCCGATATACGGTTGAACTTCTTCCCGAAAAACTGCACAAGAGCAGGCTGCATCGCTTTTTTGCATTTTACATCCGGTCGCTTACTTTCGGCCATGCGCTTTTCACGAAAATCCGCGCATGTTCTGACGCCGCTTCGATCGAAGCGGAGGTAAGGGGATATTTTGAGAGAAATCCGGGTGAGATCGAGCGGGAGGTCGAAGTAAAAGATCCTTTCCCCCCGCTGTCTTGAGCACTTTGCGAATTGTTTAGAAAACCCTTGTGAAAGTTCTGTCTTGTTTATCATGTTTTCAGAGCATATAAATGCATTAATTACTTCGCAAACCGCTGCCGGTGATTTTTTGCAAAAAAATCCCCCTCTTGACCTTAATCAAATACAAAATCCGTGTGAAGATGTAGTATATTCATATTGACGCAAATCGTTATGACTGCCCCGCCCTGATTTTTGCCGGATTGCAGTAAACGGCGATTTTGAAGAGCAGCGGGTTTCGCCGCCTCTTTCGGCGGAAACAATAGGGAACCTCGAATAATTACCACCCGCAATGATTCTACCTCGTTTTTCATTGGAATTAATCGAGGTTCGAGTTGCGAAGATTATTTTTTAGAGATTCCCAATAGATAATAATATGGAGATGATTATGAACAACAGACAGATTACCGAGAAGCTGGAAAATGAACACCGTCAGATCGTGGAAATTCTTGCAAGTGCATATAAAGGAAATGGACTGGCGTCGGGCGACTGGAAGGATAAACTGATTGAGGCGCAGCGTATTTTCATGAACCACCTCGATCATGAGGATGAGACGATCTATAACGACACCTTCTTCAATGAAAAAAGATTCGGCGGATACGGAGCCACCGCGAAACGCTTTCAGGATGAGATGAAGGATATAACCGTAACCGTTGAGAAATTCTTTAAAAAATATGCCGAAACTACTGACAGCAGGGATTTTAACAGGGATTATGCGGTGCTTGTCAATGCTCTTGAGAAACGTATCAAGGCGGAAGAGAGTATTCTTTTTAAAGAATTTCACGAGATGGCGTAAGAGAATAGAACGCGCAGTTTCCGAGAAGTTCCGGGGGCCGCTGCCAGGTGGTGCATAAAATTCTTTTAAGCAGCACCAGCCAGAAGCCCCCGTTTTTGCGCAAAAACCGAGGAAGGGAATTGCTTATTCAGACAATAACTTTTATACCAAACAACGAAAGTGAGTTGCGATTTTCGGATAATTGCGGAACAAAAACTATACCGGTCTTTTGATTCTCGCAGGGGTATGAAGGAGGGGTTTGACCCGTCCGGTCGACCCAGACTTCGTATTGGCCTGGATTGCTGCACGGATTGCCGCTCAGCACATACCCGATGATTTGGCCTTTTTTTACTCTCTGGCCGGTCGATACCGCCATATTAGTGAGCCTGGCATAAATGGTTTCAGTATTGTTTCCATGAATAATTTTGATGACGTTTCCCATGTAGCTGTCATACCTGCTTAAACTTACCCTGCCGTCATCCGCGGCTCTTACTGGAGAGGCGATGTTGTCGGAAAGTCCGAGGTCCGGCTGAAAGCGCCAGCCCCTGCGGAATATTTTCTTTTCAATCGGCGATGTTTCCGAAAATGAGTCAAGAATGGAAACTATGCCCGAAAGAGACTGCGGCAGTACTACTTGTGCTGAAAAAATCAGAAGTAAAACCGCACTTGCCGCAAAGCACACCAGTACGGGATAATGACGTTTTCCGGAGCGGTGAAGTATACTGTTAATACGGTTCTCAAGATTATTGCCCGAAATGCCAATCGCCGCACTATACAGCTGTTTTTTCTTTTTTCCCAACTCTAGAAGATATTCGGCATAGTCAAGTGCGTTGCCCGCTTCGCGAGTCGCCTCCCGGTCACAGATCATTTCTCTTGAATACTTCCATCTTTCAATTGATGCGTGAATTAAGGGGTTATACCACAGCAGGGCGCGCAGAATTTCGATCGCGGGAAAAAGATAGGTGTCTCCGCTCTTGATGTGCATCATTTCGTGTACGAGAACCGAGAAAATCAGTGAGTCACTCTTTCCGAGTATTGCCTCCGGCAAAACGATCATCCGTGGATTATACAAAGAAACATAAGGCGAGAATGAGCCCGGCTTTATGTCAACCCGGATCCTGCATTTAAGGCCGATTGATCGGGCTGAGGCGTCTGCGATCGACAGGATTCTCTTATCGGCAACCCCGTACTTGCCGGGTTTGTTTTTCCGAAGACCGTGAAAAAGCGGCATAAAATAGGCCGCAAAAAAGATAATCATTCCTGCAGCGTAGGCATATTGCAGGTTCCGGGTGAAGTCCAGTTTATTACGCCGCTCAATGGATGCGGCCATAGTCATAAGATCCATGTCCGGCTCATACAATGAAAAGGGCAATGCGGGCAGGGAGCATGAGAAAAAAGGGGTGCTCTTCAATCGTACGAAAAGCACCCCGAGAAGGAAAAGGTGGAAAATTGCCCAAATATTGGTTGAGGGGGATGCGCTCAACGCGTGTTTCTTTTCAGAATAAGCGGCGAACAGATAAAGCGGAATCGAAAGCAGATTCGCCAACAGTACTGAAAAAAAAAGATCATACAGAAACAGGCTCATGGAAACCTCAGATACCAGCTTATGGTCACCTCAAAAACAGCATATCAATGCGGAAATTACTTCTCGTCTCTCTCTTTCTTTATCCGTTCAATTTCTCTGCTGATGCGAATATACGAATCGTCCGTGAGAGTCTCTTTCTTAATATCGATAAGGGTACAGACCGCTTTCTCCACTGATCCCCCGAAAAATGTCGTCAAAAGACGTTCAATGGAATTGACCGCCGCGCTTTGCGTTTCCACAACCGGGGTGTACACATATTTGCCGTCAATATCCTGGTGAGTGACATATCCTTTCTTTTCAAGTATTGACAGAAACGCCCGCACTGAAGAGTAGCTCACTTCATTTTGCATAGCATCGCGCACTTGCGATACCGAAGCTTCTTTTTGCCGATAGAGGATATCCATAATCTGTCTCTCGCGCCGCGAGAGCGATTCTTCAAAAATCTCTTTAGCTTTCATATTGACTATTAAGATCTTCGGTTTTTTTTTGTCAACACTAATGCTAAAAAATTAGCACGAAAAATAATTATGAATCACCTCCGCAATAGCCGTATCGAAATAAGTAGAACATTGTATGCACTGTATGTAAGATAGAGCAGTAGTGCACTTATCGCACTCAATAATTCGTAATCCGATCTGACGGGCGCAAAACCAACCTCTTCAGTTAGAGAAAAGATCATATGTTTTTAGAGCATCATAAACTTGCAAAAAGCACCTACCATTAGTACTTTATCGCAGGGGGAAGTCGGTGCGTCTCCCCCAATTCCTTTACTATGTGTGATCCTGATGTGCAGTCATTCTTCTGTTGAAATTGGAGGGTAACAAAAATGAGATTTTTTCAACGAATTTGTTTTCTATCTCTGCTCATGAGTATTTGCTTTTTGCCGCTGGCCGCTCAGCAGAAGAGCTGGTCTTCTGAAGATTTTCAACTGAACTGGAAAATTGCAGAGGGAAATCTGATAATGACCTTCGCGGCGAAAACCAGCGGCTGGCTGTCGGTCGGTTTTGAGCCATCTGCGGTGATGAAGGATGCTGATATTATCATTATGTCAGTTGATGATCAGGGTAAAGTGAACGCCGAGGATCATTTCGGGGTGTCAATGATCTCCCATAAAAATGACACAGAGCTCGGAGGGCGCAGCGATGTTAAGGTGGTTTCCGGTTCAGAAAAAAACGGAATTACGACCGTCACCTTCTCAATTCCCCTTTCGAGCGGCGATTCGAAAGATAAGACTCTCGCAGAGGGTAAGAAAGTTAAAATTATTCTGGCCTCCGGCGATAAGGATAATTTTAAAGTGAAGCACAATAAAAAAGCAAAGGGGGAGATAATACTATGAGCGAAAAAAGAAAGGGACAACTTCTTTTAACGGTGAACTCACTTCTGTTTATCGTTTTTTCTGTTCAAGTGGTGACGGTGTTTCTCATTGTGACGCAGCTCGCGGGCGGCATTATTTTTCAGGTACATGCTCTGGCCGGACTGGTTTTAATAATTCTCGTGTTTGTGCATTTCGGTTTAAATTTCGGGTGGGTCAAGAGCCGTTTTATTTCAAAAAGAAAACAGGAATAAACGGCATTGTACCCCGGTTGACTGCCCCAGCGTACGAAGGGCAAGAGCGAAAAAAATCAAAAGCAGGTCTTCAGGCTATTGCCTTCGAGCCTGCTTTTTTGTTTTTGAACTGCGAGGGAGTTATGCCAGTATGTTTTTTGAAAGCGGCGTTAAAGGTCGACTTGCTGTTGAATCCCGACTCATAAACCACTTCGATAATCGATCGGGGGCGCGAGTTTTCTTCGAGCAGGCGGCAGCTTTCCATAATGCGATAGTGATTGATGAAATCGTAAAAATTTTGATTCAGAGACGTGTTTAATACCTGTGAAATGCAGTGTGAGGGGATATTTGTCATCTGTGAAAGATCCTTCACGGTGATTTCCGGCTCAAGGTAGGGTTTGTTCTGTTGCATGAAATCTTTGAGCAGCCGCAGATAACGTTCCTTATCCATTTCGTCGAGTTGATTCTTCTTGTATTTTTTTGTATCAGGATCAGCGGGAGGCAGGATAATCTCCTGCTGGCAGAGCGAACGAAGAAACAGTCCGGTAATTATTGTCAGAAAAATCAAAGATGAGAGAATATACGCATAGGGATAAAGATAATAGTTGTTGACGTATACAAATAAAGACCCCGTTTCAAACACTCCCCATATTGCGATTGCGCCGAGAAAGAAACGAATCCAGTTCAGACTGATCTTTGACGTCGACGAAAACAGATCCGTAAGCGTCCGCCTGTAGCGAAGAAGATCAATAAACGACAAAACTATGTAGAAATAGATCTGCAGTACCCTGATAATGCGCATGTTCTCGTATTCGTGATAGGTGAAAAGGTTGTAATTGGTGGTGGCGATAAAGCGGACGGTATCCATCCCCTTCGAAAAGTACTCGATAATAACGTAGGTAAAAACCGCAAGAAAGGGTATCGAGTGAAGTGCATCAATAATCTTCAGCCGTCTCTCACCATTAGTCAGAGCCCTGATGTAGAGATAAAGAAAAGGGTAGGCGAGGAAACTTAACGGTGTTCCGAGAAAAAAGAGTGTCGGCATGGCGCGTGAAATTGCATACCGAACGACAGTCAGATGGTTGAGGAATCCCCCCATCTCAGAACACATGATAAAAAAAAGAAAAAAGAAGAGATAGCGGTTGGCCTTGTTCTTTCTGAAAGGCGTAAGAGTGAGAAGGACCATAAAGATGATGGCCTGGAATACAGTGAGCATATGCAGATTGTGTTTAATAAAGGACAGCATCTTTTCTCCGCGCAGCGGCCGCCGTTTGTAAAGTTGTCTGCCCGCAGAAATCGTGAGCCAGAGTTTTTTTAATCCCGGGTTGACTATCACTTTCCTGTCCGGCTGTGTCAATAACATTGCCGCGAAATAGCTATATCGCAGCCGGGAACAACTCTCGTAATTTCCCCAGATAAAGGAGTGAAAAGGGCGGATCATTACATTGCTCTGTTTTCGAACATCATTTGAAATCATACTGAAGAAATCTATCTCTTGACAATCCGACTGTGTTCTCCTCCATGATTGGATCAATTTGTATTGCGCGCAAACCGGTTTTCCGGCTTTATTGAAGTGTGCAGAAGCGGGTGTTGACGATGGCTGAGCAGAAGCGTGAAGAGTTCATTGCGGAAAAAGAGAATCTCTATGGCGGCAGCATGAAATTCATGATTTTCTGCAATTATATGGGGTCGGATGAAAGACTTTTGCGAAACCCTGTCTCCGGTTTGTTATACAGGGCTGGAAAGATGATTGTCTTTGAGGATTTTGAAAAGCCTTACGCCCTTTTCGGAATTCCGATGGGGGGGATGGGCGCGCCGGAATATGTTAAAACGTTGATCGAGATTGATTCGGGTGAAGTTGCGGCAAACAAACGTATTCGCGAACGGGAGATCACGACCTTTCGCGATAGCGCCGATCGGGCCGTTTATAAATCAGCCGCATCTTTTTTCGATTTTTTTCCCTACTATGTCGAAGCGGTGATTATGAAAACCAACCAGTTCTATCTTTTTGACACGATGGGAGTCCGCTCACCCTTTTTATTGCCGTGAAAACTCTCTTTCAATCCGGGCCTGGGATATACTTGAATACATATTGAAGTCTTCACCGTATAATTAAGTACAGCATGACAGTGGAGGTGCAGATATTGACCGTTGTAGCAGTAGCATATGTATTTTTCGGGGACAAAAAAACCGGGGTAAAAACCCCGGTTTTTCATTATTGTGAACAATAATATAAATAATCCCGGCAACGACCTACTCTCCCACACAGTGGCCCGTGCAGTACCATCGGCGATTAGAGGCTTAACTACTGTGTTCGGAATGGGAACAGGTGTGACCCTCTCTCTATAATCACCGGGAAATATTTCAAAGAAACATTGATGCTCTCGCCTCAATGAATGACATATAACAATGCAGGGTAAAATGTGTCAACAACATTGATGCATTTTTTAGAAAAAATTTTAGTTAGCCATATATTCTTGAAATAATTCCGAAAGAGATACAAAGACCCGGGATTGAGGAATACGCACGCAATGGGAATAGCTCGTCTAAAAATCTATTTGACGTATAATACCCTGAAAAATAGAGTAACAGCCAAATGTCCCGGATGTACGGTCTGCCTGCCTTTTGCGGGAAAATGTGTATGGTGGTTTTGATGAGACGCGCGCTTGCCTTAATAATCTTGTTTGCAGTAGTATCAGTCGGATTCCTCTCCTGCACACCTTTTATACGTGACGATCAGATAGAGCGGATTAAGCTCTATGAGCAGGGGATATATCGCGTAAAGAAACCGGTAGAAAAATACAAAAAGGTCTGCATCGAGAAGGGAAAGGAAGTACGGCTGTATCTTGTTGTTTCCAAAACATGGGTCAAAGTCTACGCTTATCCGGCCGAGGCTGACTTTCTGAAAACAGACCGTTCTCTGATGGTCTATATGTTTCAGGAAGAGTTTGATAAAAAGATTTTCGATGAGTCGCGCTTCCGGGCAAAACTCGATGAGTTTGTCGAGAAGCAGTGATGTTGTGATATCAGACGAACAGCAGATGAAATAATTTTTAGTACAATTTGATGATATTTTTCAGGAGTCACTATGTTTCACGGAGTGTATACGGCACTGATCACCCCTTTCAAGAACGGCTCTGTCGACTACGGCGCGTTTGATAAGATCCTGGAATATCAGATAAAGGGCGGGGTGACCGGGGTTGTGCCTATGGGAACGACCGGTGAGTCGCCCACTGTCTCGTATGAAGAGCACGTCGCGATCGTCCGGCATGCAGTAAAAAGTGTGGCGGGACGGGTAAAGGTCATCGCCGGTGCCGGATCGAATTCGACAAAAGAGGCGGTTTTCCTGGCGAAAATGGCTGAAGAGGCGGGGGCGGATGCGGTTTTGACGGTCAATCCCTATTATAACAAGCCGACGCAAAGGGGGCTGATTGCTCATTTTGCCGAGATCGCCAACTCGATTAAAATTCCTGTCGTTCTTTACAATATACCTTCGCGCACCGGCGTAAATTTTCTTCCCGAAAGCACAAAAGAGCTGATCGATAAGGCTCCGAACGTCCTCGCGATGAAAGAGGCGACCGGCGATATCATTCAGATGATGCGTCTGCGTGAGTTGTGCGGCGACTCACTTGCGATGCTCTCCGGCGACGACAATATCCTTCTTCCATTTCTCGCTATCGGGGGAAAGGGGATCATCTCGGTTCTTTCAAATATCCTTCCCTCGCAGCTGGTAAGTGTTGTTGAAAAGTGGAATGCCGGAAATGTCAATGCGGCGAGGGATGAGTTCTATCGTCTTCTTCCCCTCTGCAGGGCGATGTTTGTTGAGACTAATCCGATTCCGATTAAGGCGGTTATGGCGAAGGCCGGTTTTTGTTCGCCTGAGGTGCGGCTTCCCCTTCAGGAGCTGCCCGGTGACAGACTGGATGCGGTGCTGCAAGAGTTCAAAAAGTTCGGAGTTACCTTCTGATGAATATTGGTGTGTGCGGTATCAGCGGACGTATGGGGGGAGCGGTATACCAATCATTGTGTGCAAGAGGTCACGCGATAACGGCTGCCTTTGACCGCGTCGAATGTCCCGCTTTTAACAAGCCGATATCGTCGTTATATCCCGGCGCTCCGTCCAATGTGTTTGTTACAGCGATAGGACGCAAACAGCTCTCACAGTGTGACGTCGTTATTGATTTTTCATCCCCCGAAGCCACCATGGGGCTTCTGGATGCCGCAAAAGACGCTTCTGTGCCGGTCGTGATCGGCACAACGGGAATCAATGACGAAGGGCGTGAGAAAATTACCATGGTTTCCAAGGTAATTCCTGTTTTTTTTACCGCGAATATGTCAGTCGGGGTCAATATTCTCCTCTCTTTGACCGGGCTGGCGGCACGCCTGTGCGAGGGTTTCGATGTTGAGGTAAGCGAGGCTCACCACAAGCACAAAAAAGATGCTCCTTCGGGAACAGCCAGAATGCTGATAGAGCAGATTAAATCCGCGCCGCATAATGCGCAGAAACACGATGAGTACCGCCAAAACGGCATCATCGGAGCCCGGGCTGAAGATGAGATCGGTGTTCAGGTGATCAGGGGGGGGGATATCGTGGGCGAGCATACTGTCTACTTTATAAGTGAGGGTGAGCGCATCGAGCTGACCCATCGCGCCAGCGACAGAAAGATCTTTTCAAACGGAGCGGTGCGCGCCGCGGAGTTTCTGGTAAGCAGTGCCCCCGGTCTTTATTCGATGAAAGATCTGCTCGGATTATAAGCCGGTTTATTTATGGAAGAGAGAGATAAACCGGAAGAAAACAGCAACTATATAGAAGAGCTTCTTCAATACACCGAGAATCCTTTCGATAACAAGAAGTCGCCCGCCGACGTAATGCGGATTTTTTTCTCGATGCAGGTTCCCCTTATCCCCGTCATCTCTCAGCGCGACATGCTGATCGGCATACTCTCAAAAGAGCGGCTCACCGCGGTGATGAGCGACATCGAGCGCATGTCGTACAGAAAGATCGACCGCATCATTACTGATAACATACGGAAATACACCTTCGAGGAAATTTTACCGATAGTTGCGAAAGTCCGTGAATTTCCCGTTATAAATATTTTCGGCGAGATGGCCGGAAAGTGGAGCAGAGTACAGCTTCTGGCCGCCTGTGATAACACGGCACTCGCGCGAATGGCGGACGAAAGTGTTGCCCGGGACAAGGAAGACAAGAAGATTGAGTGGCTCGTCTATCTTATTCTTGAACACATCCCCCGTCCCCTTTTTGCGATAAACAGTTTCGGCAAAATGATTTTTTACAACAGCCATTTCGAAGATATGCTGCTGCGTTTCTCCGGGGCGAGCGAAGTTGATGTCCCTCTGATCGAGCGTGAATTTACCGATGCATCGCGAAACAGCTTTACCGACGAGAACGGATCTGTGGTTTTCTATAACAAATATCTCTCCCGCTCATATGAGCGGGTTCCCCTCGAGTCAGATGAGGGGGCTGCGGGTTATCTGTTTTATTTTTCATCGCAGGGGGATGAAGGAAGCAGCGGCGAGGAGAAGATCGCTTTGTCCGAGCTGCTTGATCACTATGAACGTTCGATTCTTGTGAAGACTTTGCAGAACTGCCGCAACGATCCGGGCGAGTCCGCGGCATCACTTAAGATCTCACGGCAAATGCTCGACAAGAAGCTGAAAAAACACGCAATTTTGTTGCCTTCACAATAAAAATAAACTATATTCCTCCCTGATAAATAGGGTGTGTATCAGGAGCACTCAGAGCAGGAAGCGAAACAAAATATCTTGACAAAAAAAGACCTTGATTTATAGGGTCATTGTTGCTGTCCAAATTCACCACTTTTCGTCACAGGTCTCACACAAAATAATACAACAGATCCCTGAGTGTAATTGAACAGATTTAAATCCACCTATAAGGTTATAATATGACACAAGATAACGAGCAGACGGCCCCCGGCCAGTTTGAAGATGGCGAAGTGCGCGATGTGCCCGTTTACGGTGATGGTGCACCTTCATCGTACGAAGCGGACGCTCCTGAACTATTCGACCAACCCGAGCGTGAAGATCGCCGTCGCCCTCGCAATGATCGCGATAATGGTGAGCGTCCTGATGGTGAGGAGCGCCAGAACGGCCGCAGATCCACTAACAACAGAAAACCGGCTCCTCAACAGCAGTCTTCATCTCAACCCCAAACTCAGCCGGCGCGTCAGCAGCAGGCGGGTTCGACTTCAGAAAATCTGGATCTTGCCGACCTTAAGCAGAAGACAATTACCGCACTGATCCAGATAGCCAAAGATATGGGTGTAGAGGGGATATCGGGACTCAAAAAATCCGATTTGATCTTCCAGATTTTGAAAGCGCAGACAGAGCGCAATGGAAATATGTTCGCAACCGGAGTACTCGAAGTGCTTGCCGACGGTTACGGATTTCTGCGTTCGCCGAACTATAACTACCTTCCGGGCCCCGACGATATCTATGTCTCTCCGTCGCAGATCAGACTTTTCGGCCTGCGCACAGGTGATACGGTAACCGGACAGATACGTTCACCGAAGGATAACGAGCGCTTCTTTGCACTTCTGCGTGTTGAAGCCGTCAACTTTGAGAACCCCGAGTATCTTTCTAAGCGTATTCTTTTTGATAACCTTACTCCTCTTTACCCGAATCAGCGGATCAGTCTTGAAACCGAGACTGAAGAGATTGACATGCGTATCGTGAACATAATGACGCCGATAGGAAAAGGGCAGCGCGGCCTAATAGTGGCACCTCCCAGAACCGGTAAGACGATACTTTTGCAGAAGATCGCCAATGCCATTGCAAAAAATCACCCCGAGATAATATTGATTGTCCTTCTCATAGATGAGCGCCCTGAAGAGGTTACCGATATGCAGCGTTCCGTACGCGGCGAGGTAATTTCTTCGACCTTCGACGAGCCCGCATCGCGCCACGTTCAGGTGGCCGAAATGGTCATTGAGAAGGCAAAACGGCTTGTCGAACATAAAAAAGATGTGGTAATTCTGCTTGACTCAATAACGCGTCTTGCGCGTGCTTACAATCAGGTTGTGCCGACATCGGGTAAGATTCTCTCGGGCGGTGTTGATTCCAATGCCCTTCACCGGCCGAAGCGTTTTTTCGGTGCGGCGCGCAACATCGAGCAGGGGGGAAGCCTTACCATTCTGGCTACCGCGCTTGTTGAAACGGGAAGCCGCATGGATGAGGTTATCTTTGAAGAGTTCAAAGGTACCGGTAATTCTGAAATGCATCTTGACCGTAAGCTTGCAGAGCGCCGAATTTTCCCGGCGCTGGATGTCAATAAAGCGGGAACCCGCCGTGAAGAGCTTCTTCTTGAAGAGGAGGAGCTGCAGAAGTTGTGGGTCTTGCGAAAATTTATCTCGTCGATGAGCCCGAGTGAAGTAATCGAACTTCTTGTCGACAAGATGAAATCAACGAAGAATAACAAAGCCTTTTTCAAGGCGATGAATTCGTAAGGGATTTATAAAGATTCCCGTGCAATTATCATTAGCAGGAGTAGTAAAATGAGACCGGATATCCATCCACAGTATGAAGAGACCGTAATCAAGTGTGCATGCGGTTTTGAAGCGAAAACCCGCTCAACAAAGAAGGATCTTCACGTCGAGGTTTGCTCAGCGTGCCATCCTTTTTTTACAAAAGAGCAGAGAATTGTTACCACGACTGGACGTGTGGAAAAATTCAAAAAGAAATATCAGCTCAAATAGCAGTCGATCAGGCGCTTTCGTCGTTTTCGCGTGCAACTGGGTTTACTCTGTACGCGAAGTGCGCGTGAGTAATATTTACCCTTTGTTCCAATGGTACTCGTGTAAAATTTACACAGTAGCGCAAAATGCCTCCTTTCGGGGAGGTTTTTTTATACAAAAAATTCTAAGGTGCTGCCGTTATCTCAATTGCGATTGCTTTCCCGCGATATAAACTGAAATAGAAAAACCTCTCAAAAAACAAAGTTCGGCGCAAAAAAAAGGCTATTCTGCCGCAAAAATAAACAATAATGCCGATTTTCCCGTAGTTACGGGGATACTATATGTGTATTTCTCCACAATCAGGGGCTGCATGCTCTCCCTTCCCCCTCTATTTTTCAAGATTATAGCCACTCACCTTATTTGTGTCCAGAAAACTCGCTGATCTGTTGTTTTGAATTAATGGCATGTCAATTGCCTATTCGCCAGCAGAAATGTGCACTTAGCCGGAGGTTTGATCTAATGGAAGCAGTCGCGCGCTCTGAGCGGAGTACCAGAAATCATAAACATGATGATGTGATTCATGATTATGAAAAGATGGTGCACGCAATTGTCCGATCATATCATCCTGAAGAATCCATTTTTCCCGATCTTGTGCAGGAGGGGATTCTCGGGCTTTTGAAAGCGCACGAGCGTTTTGATGAATCGCTCGGTAACCGCTTCTCGACGTACGCCACATACTGGGTGAAATATTATGTACGCCGGTATCTTTTCCGCAATGCCCGTTCTGTCCGGATCCCTCTGCGGAAGCTTGAACTTTTCAAAAATATTACCCAGTTGCGCGAGGAATATGTAAAGGGCGGCATTGAGCTCAGCGACGAGGATCTCGCCTGCGCCGCCAATATTTCTATCCGTAAACTGCACAGCATTGAGCAGTGCAATCAGCCGGTGCTCTCGTTTGATCTTCAGATGGGAGATTCGGAGACGAGACTGTACGAGGTCGTCGAAGATTCGGTCAACACTCCTGCTGAAGTTCGCATTGTGGAAGATGAGCTGCGGGCAAAGATCAAAGATGCGCTCAACGAGCTGCTTGAAAAGGAGCAGCTGATAATAAAACGGCGATTCGGTTTCGGATATAATGAGCAGCATACCCTGCGTGAAATTGCGGTTGAGTACGGGGTATCGGCGGAGACGGTGCGCCAGATTGAAAAACGTGCTATCGCAAAGCTTCGTGAACGCTGCGCTGATCTGGGCGAGTATCTCGGGTAGTCATTCGAGGGGGGATTTCCGGGCAAGCCGCAGAGTGCCCAGAATATGGTCGATATTCGGGTCAATCGTATTGCCGTTCTTGCGTCCGCGCACGGGATGCGCCCCCAGCTCACTGATAAGCCTCGCGTTCGCCGAGGACTCGGCTGCGTATTCAGAGTACTCAGAGACATACAGCGGAATCTGCTGTTTAACGCAGAAGGATGCGCTCTCATCGAGCAGCGATCCGTCGGCGCATTCGATGATGTACACTGCGTCGGCGAGGGTCGCGATGAGCCTGTTGCGGTAGCGCGCATTTTCAGCGCTGGCGACGCTCTCGGGTTCAAAGGGCGATGCGATGCAGAAACGCTCGGGATCAAAGAAGGGGCGAAGCCGTTCGGCTAAAGTGAACTGAAGAATACCGCAGGGAAGTATCGCCGCGGTAGTTGTTCCGTGCTGAATTGCGGCGGCATGGATGATGGTGCCCGAATGGCGTGTGAGTCCGGCGATGATGTGTACCTGGTGCGATGCAAGAAGCTGCACGCCCCGCCGTGCGATCGCCTCGCCCTTGAGGCTTATTTCTGCCGGGGCAAGCATTGCCGCACCGCCGCATGAAAGAAGAGCGGGATTTCCCACACAGTACAGTATTGCGGGAGCTTCAGCGAGAGGCTGAAGCCTCTTCGGATACGACTCCTCAAAGAAGAAGACCGGCTCAATGCCGCTTGAAAGCATTCCCGAATAGCGCTCCTGGATATCTTCAAATTGCTCAGTGGCCGTCACAATGGCCGTCAGCAGCCCGGCTGAAAATGAGGGGAATTCCAGGTGTAACTCATTTTCATTCAGGCCGAAGAGATCACCTATTGAAAGGGAGCTCTGTCGAAGTGTAAAGTAGAGGTTCTCAAGATCTTTTTTCGCACAAAATGAAGCAACAGCCATCCACTGAGATTTATTACCCATTCAGACTCCCGCACAATGTAACTTTTTTCCGGACAACGCAACAAATGCGAAATCGCTGCTGCAGAGAGTCGTAAATCCCTTTATAAAGCTCTTCCGTTATTGGGGAATATTGCGCGACCGTGTCCGCAGTTTCGTCATTCAAGAGTTCGAAAGAGACTTCCACTTATCAAGAAGAATTTGCCCGAAGTGCGCGGCAAAAATTATTGTTGAAAAAGAGGGGCTGTTCTTCTTTCTCGACGGAAGAGCAGGTTGTGTGTTGTTTGTATTCCCATGTCGCGGAGGGCCGCGTTACTCATCCCCCCGCGATAAAAAAAGCCCTATTCGGGGAAATATATTACAAAAAAAAGCAATTTAAGTATGGAGGCTTGAACTACATGATTGAGGTGCAAAATTTGTATAGGTATTATGGTGATTTTTGCGCCGTCAGCGATATCTCCTTTTCAGTAAAAAGGGGGGAGATTACCGGACTTCTCGGCCCGAACGGCGCCGGCAAATCGACGACGATGCGTATGGTTACCGGATACCTCAGCCCGTCGGCGGGAAAAATTACTGTCGGTGACAAAAATATCGCGGAGGATCCGATAGCAGTCAAGAAGATGATCGGCTATCTGCCCGAGTCGGCTCCGCTGTATCAGGACATGATGGTGTATGATTATCTTCATTACGCCGCGAAGATTCACGACGTTGATTCTGAAGAGCGAGTCCGGCAGACTGCAGAGACCTGCGGCCTTATCGAGGTGATGCACAAAAATATCAGTGAACTGTCGAAGGGATACCGGCAGCGTGTCGGGCTTGCGCATGCGATGATCCACAACCCTGAAATTCTGATTCTCGATGAACCTACCACCGGACTTGACCCGAACCAGATCATTGAAATTCGAAATCTGATAAAAAAAATCGGCAAAGAAAAAACGGTTATTCTTTCGACTCACATTCTATCAGAAGTTGAGGCGACCTGTGACCGTGTCATCATTATAGACAAGGGAAAGATCGTGGTCGACGGCATGACCGCCGAAGTGCAGCGCGCGCACCGCGGTTCTGTAACGGTGAAGCTGACCGTCGCCGGCGCCTCCGCGCAGGAGATATCATCCGAATTGGCAAAAGTCAGCGGTGTTGCCTCTGTTTCCGCAGTCTCTGAGGATTCCGGGTTGGTCAGTCTGGCGGCAGTTGCTGCCGATAACACGGAGATTCGCCCGCTTCTTTTCGGCGCGATTGCGGCGAAGGGATGGGTTCTGTATGAGATGACCAGAGAGCAGAATACCCTCGAAGAGATTTTCCGTGAATTGACAAGTGGAGGAAGTAATGAGTAAGGAGACTTCTAAAAAAAATCTGTCACATATGGGCGCCGTATTTTCAAAGGAGTTCAAGAGCTATACCGGCAGCCCTGTTGTCTATATACTGATTTCTGTTTTTCTGGTCGTGAGCGGCGTATTGTACTTCTGGAATTTCTATATGCGGGGACAGGCCGATCTTCGCGTGTTTTTCAACCTGCTGCCCTTTCTGTTTATGATAATGATCCCGCTGATTGCGATGCGGCAGTTTTCAGAGGAGCAGAATTCGGGCACGATCGAGATGCTGCTCACGATGCCGCTGTCGATAGCTGAGATTGTGGCGGGAAAGTTTCTGGCATGCATGAGCCTTGTCGGACTTATGCTTTCACCGACGCTGGTCTATGTCATTACGCTGAAGCTCTCGGGATCGCCGGATTTCGGTCCGGTAATCGGCGGTTATGCGGGTGCCCTGTTTCTCGGCGGTGCATATATCGCAGTGAGTCTTTTCGCATCGGCTCTAACGGGAAGCCAGGTTGTCGCGGCACTCTCGTCGATTGCGATCTGTACTTTTTTTACCATGATTGATTTCGTTGTGCAATTTCTGCCGGGCAAAATATTCTCAATACTTTCGTATATCGGGACATCTTTTCACTTTGAGAGTATCTCAAGAGGGATAATCGATTTTCGCGACCTCGCTTATTTTATTACCTTTACTCTCTTTTTTCTGCTGATGACCCACACAATTATTGAAGAGAGGAGATAAGCAATGCAGAAACTGAAAGAACTCTTTTCGCCCGCTCTTTCCGCACTTCGCAGAATGATCACGAGCGATTCGAATAATATCTATCTGTACGTCGTACTTTTGCTGCTGGTCAATGTCTTCGCGCAGGTTTATAATTTCCGTGTTGATCTTACCCGCGAGCAGATTTTCACCCTCTCTGACGCGAGCGTTCGCGCGGTGAGAAATCTTGACGATCCGATGATTGTGAAAGTTTTCTTTACGCCTGATCTTCCCGTTCCGTACAGCAATGTTAAAACCTACCTTAAGGACCTTCTTGACGAATACAAAAATAAAGGTGATAAAAAATTTACCTTTGAGTTTGTTGATATGAAGAAGGAGTCTTCAAAGGATGAGGCCGAGTCGTACGGAGTATATCCGATTCAGATTCAGCAGAGGGAAAACGACCAGTTCAAGGCTTCCAACGCCTATATGGGACTTGCCATCGTTCACGGTGATCTGATCGAGGTGGTGAACGAGCTGGTACAGCCGGACGGACTGGAATACCGTCTGACAACCACCATGCAGAAGATGAAGAGCAAGGTGAATATTCTCGCTGATCTTGAGGGAAACATCGAGGTCACCGCGTACGCATCCGATTCGCTTCAGCAGTTCAATATCTACGGTTTCAACAAGATCGATCAGATTGTACGATCTGTCACCGAGCGTCTCTCGCAGACGAACAGCGGAAAAATCACTTACTCGTTTGTCAGATCGTCGTCACCGGATGTTATTGATCCGATCGCATCGCAATACGGGATTGATAAACAATGGAAAGAGGCGAAGTTTCCCGATGGACAGACGATTGCGGCGGGTAGGGGGCTTCTCGGCATTATTGTCAAGGCGAAAGACCGCGTCGCGATTCTGAATCTGGAAATCGAGCAGGCTCCGCTTGTCGGCAACAGGATCGCCGGCCTGGACAATATTGAGCAGCGCATTGCCAGCTCGATCGACAGCCTTCTCTCGGATAACCCCGCAATCGGCTACGTGACAAAGGGTACCCGTCAGCTTGAAGATCAGCAGCAGGGCGCAGCGGTATTCAGATCAATTCATCAGGATATGTACGAGGTGAAGGAAATTGACCTTACGACTGGAGTGCCCGAAGATATCCGCACGCTGATCATCAACGGTGCGATGGAACAGTTTACCGACACCGAGCTGTATCATATTGACAATTTTGTCATGCGCGGCGGTTCCCTGTTCGTGTTTGCGGAGTCTTTTCGCGAGATTCAACAGCAGCAGCAGTTCATGGGCGGCGGCGAATCAATTTTTATCCCTGTTTCAACCGGACTGGAGAAGATGCTTGAGTCGTACGGCGCGCGCGTGAACAAAGATTATGTCATGGATAAAAAGTGCTACGTCAATCAGCAGGGGGCGCAGCAGATGGAACTCTTCTTCGCGCCTAAACTCGGTATAGACTCGTTCAACAAAAAAAATCCGATTTCGAAATACATGAAGATGATGATATTTCTCAAGGTGTCGTCGGTTGATTTGCTTGAGGATGTGCTGACAAAAAATTCAATCAAAAGCACAATCCTCGCCTCTTCCTCACCGAAGTCATGGGTAATGAAAGACCGGATCTCGCTGGTTCCGTTTATGATCAATCCCCCGGAAGAGTCAGAGATGAAACGCTACAATCTCGCTGTTCTGCTCGAGGGAAAGTTCAAGCCCTATTTCAATGAGCCGCCCGTCGAAATTGTTTCGCAGGGCGAGTTCGAGTCATCGTCACATCTGAAAGAGGCCCTCGCGCCGGGTAAGATCGTTGTCATAGGAACATCTGAAATCACGCTGCCCAACTTTCTTGATCCGCAGGGCAGATATCCCAACTCGATTTTTCTGCGCAATATCACGGATTATCTCAACGGAAATTCTGACACGCCTCTTATGCGCGCGAAGGGAATCGATTTTAATCCGCTCAAAGAGATCAAGGAGCGCGAGAAAAATTTCTTCAAAATATTCAACATCGGCGGCCTGCCGATTCTGATTGTGCTGATCGGACTGGGCGTGTGGCATATGCGCAAAATGCGTCGTGCGGCGGTTCAGCGAATGTTTTCAAAAGGGGAGGATAAGCAATGAGTACAAGAAAGATTGTAACCCTTGCTGCCATTGCGCTGCTCGTTATTCTGATCGGCGCCAAAGAGCTGCTTAAAAGCGACAGCCTGCCGAAGGTTGCGGCGGTTGCCGGTGATATTGAAAAAGTTGAAATTGACCGTGACGGATCGACTCTCACTCTCGAGAAATCAGGCGGGAAGTGGCTGATCGGAGATCAGAAATATCCGGCGGCAAAAGGGAGTGTCGAGAAGATCGCCGCAATGGCGAAAGATCTGAAACTTTACGAGAAGATCTCTTCGAAGAAGAATTACGATAAGTATGATCTCGCGGAAAAGGGAATTCGTCTTCGTGCTTTTGCGGGGGGAAAGATTGTTCGAGAGATTACCATCGGAAAGCAGGCAGCCTCTTCTTCGCAGGCCTATGTTCTGCTGAAGGATGATCCGGCTGTTTATCTTGCGGGAAAATTCTCTGTCAATGACCTTCGCAAACCGGTGGATGATCTGCGGGACAAGGAGGTGGTGAAGCTTTCAGAAGAGGCGATTACTAAAATAGAAATTGCTTTTGAAGGTGCTCCCTATTCTCTTAAAAAAGAAGAGATAAGTGACCCCAATGATGCTCAGAAGAAGCTTGCGGTGTGGAAGATCGAGGGGGACACAGCAGAATTGGATCAGGATAAGGTGAAAACTATTCTCGCGAAACTCGATCCGCTCGCGGCTGATACCTATCTTGAGAGTTATACGGAAGTGCAGAAGCCCCTTGCACAGCTGACAATTACCGCGTACGACAAACCGGTTGTCCTCACTATTTTTGAGAAGATCGAAGGTACGGGATATGTCGTCAAATGCAGCGAGTCCGCCTACTATTTTCGACTTGCCCCTTTCAAGGCAGAACCTCTTCTCAAAAAGAAGGATGAATTGAAGGCTGCTGCAAATAAATAACCCGGTCGCACCCGGTTGAGTTGATTTTATTTCACAAAACAAAAACCCGCTTTTGCAGCGGGTTTTGTTTTGCGTAACAGCCGGCAACCAGTCCGGTGATTAATGAGACCCTCAACGACTGAGCAAATCAAGATCCTGAAACTGTTTTATCACTTTTTCCCGGGTAATGGGTTTTATAAGGTAGCCTTCACACTGTTCAGAGAAAGCCCTTTTAATATTTTCATAATCTTCAAGCATTGTCGTCATAATGACCTTTTCGCTGTCAAGTCCTCTGATCCCGTATTTCCTCTCCGCTTCACGTATGTTCCGCAATACCATCTGCCCATCCATCTCGGGAAGGACAATATCCAGGAAGATGACATCGTACGGTTCTTTTCGATGCAGGGCAGTCTCAACTGCCTGGATCGCCTCGTTTCCGCTGACAGCGATCTCACATTTTCCATAAGGTTTGGCAATTTCAAGCAGCAGGTTACGGCAGATGAAGTCATCATCGACAATCAAAATTTTCATAAATCCTCCACGAATACCGGCAATGGTCAAGTTCACGAGACACAAACCGTGTGAGTTTTTCAGGCACCACTCGGAATCAATGTAATCCTCTTTCCGGGTAATAGCAATCGGATGATGTAAAAAATGAAATTAATGTCGAGAATCTCAAATAATTATAGCGGTTTGCGAAATGATTAACTCGTTTATATGCTGTGAAAGCATGATAAACAAACAATATTACTACAGGGGTGTTCTAATAAATTCGTAAACTGCTCTAACCTTTTCAACCCGGATCTCGTAAAATTCCCGTGATAACCGCGGTAAATTCCGGGTGAAGTTGGTTATTAGATGAGCAATTGTGATAATGGACGTTCATTCAACGGTAAATACTTTTTTTGCCGCATCGTGCACCCTGTCGACTGCATTCTGGATATCATCGGTATCGTTTGAAATCGCTTTTTTTTCAAGATCGGCTGAGGCGCTTGTCAGCTCGTCGAGAAAAAAAGAGGCTGATGATCCTTTCAGCCTGTGTGCGGCCTTCCGTAATTTTTCAACGTCAAGGGGGGAAAGCGCATCGTCAATTCCGGCGAGATATTCAGGCATCATGGCGGTAAATTCTGTAAATATTTTACGGACGGCATCTTCACTGATTCCAAGGGAGTGGGCGACTCTGGTGAAGTGGGATTCGTGATTGGCGGCATCTTTCATGTGTTCGCTGCACACCGAGTGTTTCTCAGGGACTTTTTTAATCGCCTCAGAAAGGGCCTTGAGAGTAACCGGTTTTTCAACGAAAATGTCCGCCCCGGCATTCAGAAAAGCTTCCTTCTCGCTGCTGAACGCCTTCGCGCTGACTGCAATTATCGGGGTGCGCGAGCGTGAATGCGCCTGTTCATACTCCCTGATTTTCCTGGCCGCGTCCACCCCGCTCATTTCGGGCATACTTCCGTCGAGAAGGATCATGTCATACATATTCGCCGCAAAGTGTTCATATGCTTCGCGGCCGTTTTTTACCGGGTCAGAAACTATACCGAATTTCTCGAGCATCAGAACGAGCAGTTTGAGAGAGTCGGGAGAGTCCTCTGCGACAAGAGCGTAACAGCTCCTTTGGATGAGCGTTCCCCCCGCAATAGGAAGGGCATTTCTTTTCGCGTTAAGTGCCACTGGAAGTGCGATGGTGAAGTAGAAACGACTTCCCTTTCCAAGCTCGCTTTCAACGCGGAGTTTTCCGCCCATCATCGCTATTATGCGCGACGATATAGCAAGGCCCAGACCTGTCCCGCCGTAACGCCCGGCGATAGAGGTATCCCCCTGCGCAAAAAAATCAAAGATTATCTGCTGACGATCCGGTGATATTCCGATACCGGTGTCCGTAATGGAAAAGTCAAGAGAGAGTGTCTGATCCATTTGACTCGAATGGAGAAGAAGATCAACGCGGCCGTTTTCGGGGGTGAACTTGAGCGCGTTGCCGAAGAGGTTGATGATGACCTGCCCGAATCTTAGAGCGTCGCCCTTGCAGAGGGGGGTTTCGTTATACTGGAAATCTACGGCGATTCTCTTGTTCAGTGCCTTGTTTTCAAAACTGCGCACGATGAGTTGAATTTTTTCAACAGGGTCGAAGGTTTCAGTGTGCAGCTGCAGGCGGTTGTTCTCTATTTTTGAGAAGTCAAGTATATCGTTGATCAGCGCGACTAGATTCTGCGCGTTGGAAGTGACAATGCGCATGTAATCCTTTTGTTTGTCGTCGAGATTTCCGAGGGAGATGAGTTCGAGAAATCCGAGTATGCTGTTTACCGGAGTGCGGATTTCATGACTCATCGTCGCCAGAAAATTGCTCTTGGCACTGTTAGCCTGTTCGGCTTCCTCTTTCGCTTTTAGAATCTCTGTACGTTGTGAAAGGACTTCGGCGTGCTTCATTAGAAAGTGGCGAATAACGAAAGAGATAATTGAAACGGTGATTATTGTGAAAAGGGGTACAACCATACCGGGGAGAGCATCCTGTCTGTGTGCAACAAACACCAGCACCGTGATATGTACGCTTTGTGCGGCGTTGAGAATAACTGCAGCGCGATGACCGTATTTGGGGGTGGAAATAACCACCAAAATCGAAAGGAAGACGTGTAGCTGCGCAAAAATACCGCTGAACGCCGGGGGAATATAAACCTGGATAAACGAGACAGATAAATACAGCAGCAGAAATAATACGATTTTCGTCTTAACGTGACCTCCGAAGTTCATGAAGTCACCGTTGTCCACAAGGTAGCGATCAAGGACTTTTATCTTTATTTGTGACAATGTGGACCTCCGTCAATTGCATTTCAAGTCCAGGTTTTGAAGCAGGATAATCCATCTCTCTTGAAATTAAAAAATACATATTAGTAAGGTCAATTTCGTAAACGATTTTTTCATATTTTTCGATTCTAAAACGTATTACTGTATGAGGTAAGATTTATGATCCGAACCAGTATTACGATTTCTCCTGAGAGAAAAAAGAGACTTGTTCTCGGTGCTCGGGAGCTGGGAATCTCTGTCAGCGATCTGATGGCAGTGCTGATGCACCGCTCGCGCGTTGTGTGCAGAAGTAAACGGAGCGTATTGTGGCGTGCGGTGCAGTATCAGGAGTCTTTACCCGGTCTTAAGTATTTGATTATGCATGTCTTTCTCCATCCCCTGTGTTATGAGTACGGTGTCAGTTCCCGGTTGGCTTTCAAAGTCTCTGTCAGCAGCATTTATGCAGTAATGATTGACCATTTTTTGGATGAAATAATTAAAAATGGCGTGAATTCTCCCCTTACTATTGATGATCTGGCTACTAGCTGTTTTGAGGTCTCGTATGATGTTGCTTATGTAGATACGCCGGATAATGAATATTGGATTATACGATGGGACCGAAGAACAAAACGTCTCAAAAAGAAGAGAAAAAAAAGATGAAAAGCAAAAACTACCTCAAAATACACATGGCAGCACTGTTCACCATCACAGTATGGGGGGTAACCTATATCTTTACAAAGACCCTGCTGGCACATTTTACCCCCTATCAGCTCCTTCTTGTCCGGTTTTTGCTCGCATGGATCATCCTTTTGCTGGTTGATATCAGGAATTTTCGGCATACAAGCCTTAAAAGCGAGGTGACCTGCTTCTTTCTCGCGCTTACCGGGGTATTTTTCTACTTCATATTTGAATCGTTCGCACTAACTAAGACGTATGCAGCAAATGTGGGTTTAATAATGTCGGCAGTTCCCCTGTTTACGGGGATCATCTCCCATTTTGCGCTGAAAACAGAACGATTCACCTGTGATACGGCAATCGGCTTTGTGATCGCGATCACCGGCATAGGAGCGATCCTGCTCAATGGGGCGATGCTGCACCTGAATCTGCTGGGCGATGTACTGGCACTGCTCGCCGCACTGTCGTTTGCGGTGTATTCGGTCATATTGCGGCGCTTTCCATTGAAACTCGGTTCACACATTGTTGTGCGAAAGACATTCTTCTACTCGGCGTTAATGCTTGTACCGATTGTAGTAATTGAAGGGGGGATGAGTTCGGCACAATCCGCTCTCAAGTGGATGATCACCGACTACCACGGCTACGTATCCATCCTCTTTCTTGCGATAATCGCGTCATCGATCTGTTTCTATTTGTGGAACAGGGTTGTTGACATTCTCGGCGCGGTTCGGGCAACCGGATACATCTACCTTGTTCCGCTCATATCGACACTCTCGGCGGCACTATTTCTGCACGAAAAAATAACTCCGCTGATGGTCATCGGCGGAGTTATGATCGTTCTCGGCGTTTACATTAATGAGCGAAAACCGGTCGTGCGTTTTTTCTCAGTCACCAAAGAGGTTTTTTGATGCGGCGGGATTATAATCAAGAAATCCCTGCAGTTTTGTGCAATGTCTTGCCTCACCGCATTTACCGCAGTTGACAAGTTTTTTCTCTGCCGCGCAGGGGCGGATAAGACAGGAAGCACAGCCGGTAAAGAGCCTTTCACTCCGGCATCCGTCACAGAACATGTCCGAAGCCTTGAGCTTCTTTCCTTCAAGAAAAGCGGCGTACAGCGTGGTCCATTCCGCGGCGGTCTCCTCTCTCAGTTCGTCATCATCTTCCTGTGTTGCGATATAGACCGGACACATAGAGCAATCGAGTCCGCAGGGTGCGTAGTCATACATGGTAATCATTTCCCCCAAAAAAAATTGTTCGGTAATTGGATCATTTAATCGCCGTGTGTCATTAATTAAATTTCTGATCCTGGTGATTTCTTATCAGACGGGGGGAAGTCACAAAACGACAGTAATTACTGCAAGAACTTCCCCCCCCCAAAAAAAAAGCGATGAACCACCCAGACACAATCATTCTTACGGCGGTGTTGAAGCAGAGCCGGATAAGTGCAATTTTGCCGATCCCGTCCGGGGAGCGGCAAAAAAGTATTGTCGAAAAGAGTGACAGTCTTTTTACTGATTGCCGGTATGCGCGAACGGGGATACGGTCGTCCGGAGCGCGGATACATTTTTAAAAATCAATATGGAGACAACATGGAAAAAAAAATAGTTATCGAGCTTGATCCGGCAAAAGCGCCGCTTACGGTAAAGAATTTTTTCGATTATGTGAATGCAGGCTTTTACAACGGAACAATTTTTCACCGCGTTATCAGCAATTTCATGATTCAGGGGGGCGGAATGAATCCTGATATGAGTGAGAAAAAGAACAATAATCCCGTTAAAAATGAGGCCGATAACGGTCTTAAGAATAAGCGCGGTACCATAGCCATGGCCCGCACACGCGTGGTTGATTCTGCGACGTCACAATTTTTCATCAACCTGAAGGATAACGGATTTCTGGATCACACCGCAAAGAATATTGATGCCTACGGCTACTGTGTATTCGGAAAGGTCACCGAAGGGATGGATGTGGTTGATGAGATTGCGCAGGTAAAAACCGGCCGCTCCGGATTTCACAGCGATGTTCCGCAGACTCCCGTTCTAATTGTCTCCGCATCGGCGCTCTCCGATACGAAGGTCGAGCTGATAGTCTCAATAAGCTGAACAAAAAAAGCCGCGGACGCTCCGCGGCTTTTTTTGCGCCTGCTGTTCAGTTCATATAATGAGAGCTGCGGTACTGATCCGCGCCTCACTTGAAGAATTCGAGGGTCTTTTTCAGATCCTTAGCCTGGGCGAGAAACTGCTCGGCGGTCGACGCAAGTTGTTCCGACGCTGCGGCATTATGCTGCGTAACCTCGTTCAACTGCGCCATACCCGTATTGATCTGTTCCACCCCCTGTGCCTGCTGTTCCGATGCCATTGCGATATTCTGCACCAGATCCGCAGTTTTGTTTATATCGGGCACAATCTCTTTCAGAAGCGTTCCCGCCGTATTCGCGATTGATACACTCTCTTTTGCAAGCGTGCTGATCTCCTGTGAGGCGCTCTTGCTTTTCTCGGCCAGCTTGCGGACCTCACCCGCGACAACGGCAAATCCCTTCCCGTGTTCGCCCGCACGGGCCGCTTCGATCGCCGCGTTAAGCGCGAGAAGATTCGTCTGATAGGTAATATCCTCGATGATGAGAATTTTTTCGGTAATATTCTCCATCGCTTTTACCGTCCGTTCGACCGCGCGGCCCCCGTCTGTCGCTCTGACTGCCGTCTTCTGCGCGAGAGAATCCGTGTTCTGTGAATTTTCGGTATTCTGCTGTATCGTCGCCCCGATCTCTTCGAGAGAAGAGGTTATCTCTTCAACTGAGGCGGCCTGCTCGTTTGACCGTTCGCTTAATTCAATGGCCGCAGAGCGCACCTCTCCTGATGAGATCTCGAGCGAGTCGGCGTTCTTCTGAACAAGGGTCACAATATCGCCGAGCTTGGTAGTCATCTCTCTGAACGATTTTGTAAGCACCCCCACCTCATCTGAGCGCTTGATCATTTTATCCGAATAAGAGACTCGAATTTCACCCCTCGAAACACTCTCCGCTATCTTCACGATTGAGAACAGCGGACGTGAAATTGAGGCCAGAATGAAAAGAGTCATGACAATCGTAAAGACAACGGCAATGAGAATCATTAAACTGAAAAGGCGCATGCTGACGGATTCAACACGCTCCTGCTGTTGTAATATCAGGAGGGATTCATTTTTCTCAACACTGATAAGTTTTTCCAGAAGCGCGCTCGACCTTTCGTAAACCGAATCAAAATTGCGCTTCACCGCCGCTACCCGTGCTGCATCGCGGGAATCGGATGCGGCATAAAAATCCTGATAAATCTGATAACGCTCTTCGGTCAGTTTCTCGTACTGCTGTGCCAGCTCTTCCGCCTCACGCGTCTGCTTTGTCGCGCGAATCGCCTTCCATAGCTCCTTATTATTCTCTACATATTGTTTTATAAGAAGGGTGTGCTGCGAGGGATCTCCACCCGAGTTCAAAGTAATAATAGTCTTTTCCATCTGAACAGAGGCGAGCAGAAAGTTTGCGCGCAGACCGTTTATCTGATCAAGGGGGATAAACCGGTCATTGTAAAATGAACTGAAGAGTCTGTTGATAGTGGTAAACGAAGAAATCGAGAGGATGACGATAGCACATCCGAGAAAAAGAAAAATCAGATAACTTGTTAAAATCTTGCCGGTTATGGAAAATATCTTACCCATAAAGACGCTCCTTCATGTTCCCGTTGAAATATTCTGCAATGACTTATCTGAAATAGCTCGTCAAAGCAGTGCGGCAGATCAGTAAAATGAACAAGCACGGGGAAAAGTGTTCATTAAAATGAAAGCAAACCCTTCCGGTTTTACAGGGACGACAGGACCTCAAAATACCATTATACCACCCCGCCGGCAACAAATAGCGATTCAGTGAGCGAAAATTGTTCCCGTATGTATGCTGTTCGGTCGCTGTGCGAAATCAGCGCGAAGCAGTCCGGCGCTGAATATGGTTAAAAAAAATTATCTTGACTGCGTGCAGTGCTGCGGTAGCTCTGATGGGTCAGGAGGAAGTCAGGTGAAAATCCTGCGCTGTCCCGCAACCGTAACGGGCCTTGCCCCGAAGCCGGATCTTCCTAGCATCGGAACACCTCGCGGATTGGGGTCCGGTCGTTTCAGTGAACTACCGAATTATCTCTCTTCGCCTGGATGTTAATATTTTTTAACAACAGGAGCAGTAAAATGAAAAAATGGGCAGCAGTAATCTTTCTTATCGCGCTGACGGCGGCAGCGTGCGATGATGAAAAAAGCGGATCAAAAGATTCTCCGGTTGACGGCGGCGAAAAGAAAAGCGGCGCTATCACCGGCGAGTGGTATTCCACTTTGAGTGACGCGGTCTTCTTCGACACCGAAAATGAGATGTTTTATTACGGCTACGACAGTGACAGCAGCGGAACCGTCGACTGGGAGACTGAAACGCAGACTTCGGGATCTATCGCCGATCATTCGGACTATGACGACGAAGAGGGGTATCTGGTTATCAAAGTTGAAACCGATACCTATGCAACATACGGCACCGGCACCTACACCGTGGTGCGCTGGAATAACTGCGACGGCTCATCGCTTGATGAGGCGAGCGCGGCGAAGTATACCGCCGATAATCTTCCCGACGGCCCGCAGTCATATGAGAGCGCGGATGACGCGCTGGAGAATCTGACCGAAGAAAACGGCTACTTCAGTTACTATGGCTCTTACTCAAAAAAGTAGAGTGCACAAAAAATTCGGGGGGATGAGCGCGCTGCTTATCCTCCCGTTTCTTTTTCTTGCGGCTCAGCACCCCGCGCAGAGTGCGCCGGATGATATCGGCACAGTCGAGGTTCGCGCAGATAAAAAATCCGGCGTAAGCGCCGACTCGCCGGTAAGCGTGTCGCAGATACGCACACAGCGCAGCGACGCGGGAAAAAGCGCCGCCGAAATTGCGGCGCGCGCCCCCGGTGTGCGGATCAGGCAGAGTGCGAGCGGCGACGAGATCATGGTTCGCGGCGCGGCAAGCAATCAGACACCCGTCTATGTCGACGGAATACTCCAGAACAATTTGTCACTGCGTATGCTGCGAAGCGACGAGATTGAACGCGTCGATATCTACCGCGGGTACACGCCGGGTGCATTTTCAACACCCGGCATCGGCGGCGCGGTAAATCTGATAACAAAAAAAAACCGCGGTGCATCAACCGAGGCTGGCCATACGATCACCGGTACCGGCTACGAGAGTTTTGTGCGCGATTCGCGCACCGGGGGGGCACTCGCGAATTCATTCTCGCTCTACCAGTACTACGATAAGGGAAATTTCAGCTATACCAACGACAACGGCACTCCCGCGATGAACAGCGGCGATGACTATACCGAGCGGCGCCGCAACAACGCAACTGCGAGAATCTCCGGCGGCGATACTGTTTCGCATAACGGCACAAATCATCGCCTATGGTTCTCTCTGCAGGCCCTGTCGCAGCTGCGGGGCGTGCCGGGCATCGGCACACTTCAGGCACGCCATACAAGAAAAAGCATGAGCGTGGCGGGTGCCGACGGCGGCATCGAGTACTATTCTGACAGCTTCAGCGTGAAAAGCCGCGGTATGTACAGAAACGAGAGCACCGTGACCGCTGATCCTGAAAGGGAAATCCTCTCTGTCAATTATGACCGCAGAACACTGACGACAATCTCTACTCAGAATAATATAATAGTCAGGTTCGGTGAATTGGAAAGCACCCTGTATCTCTCCTGCGACAACGAGACCTATCATAAAGATGAACAGCTCGAAAGCGATGAAAGCAGCTATCCGCGGCAGATGCGGACGCTCTGGGGCGGTGCGCTCGATCTTTCGTACAATCTGTTTTCGCAGAGGGTGCAGCTGATTGCGCAGGCGCGCACTTCTTATTCGCGGCAGAATTTCTATGACGAATACCGCTGGTACACCACCGGCAAAAGAGATCGTAAAGATTCTGATTACGCCGCCTTCGGCGGACACGGCGCACTGCTCGTGCACCTGATTTCCCGTACGCTGAATTTAAAATGCGGAGGGGGCCGCTCGTACCGCCTTGCCGACCCGTCGGAGATCTTCGGTTCGGCCGGGTATGTACAGGGCAATACTTCACTCCGCCCCGAGTACGTGGACCGCGGCGAGGGAGGCTTCGAGATCACCGCGCAGGGCGGCGATCTTTCTTTTACCGCAAACGCGGTCGCCTTCTACTCGAAGGCGAAGGATGTGATTCTCTATATTCAGAACAGCCAGAAGACCCTCAAGGCGTGGAATATATCGCAGGCGCAGATCATCGGCGCTGAAGGGGGCACTGATCTTACCGTACTGCGGCACTTCGGCCTGGGCGCAAATTACACCTGGCAGGATGCGCGCGATCGCGGCGAAATCGACTACTACCGGGGAAAGATTCTTCCCCACCGGCCGCCGCATGAGATGCTCGCCTTTGTAAAAATTTTTACAGATTCGTCCGAGTTGCGCTACACCGCCGATTTCGTGTCGTTCTACTTTCTTGACCGGGCAAATACACAGGCGAACTATCAGAGATCATCGCTCACACACTCTCTTGACGCCTCGAGCGTGATCGGCGGCTTTTCTCTTGCGGCATCCTGCCGCAATTTCACCGATGTGCGAAAGCGCGACGCGGTGGGTTACCCGCTTGCCGGCAGAAGCTATATGCTTTCCGCGCAGGTGAAGTACTGATCGTTCTGCCGGCGCGGGGCGATTTTACGCTGCCGCGGGGCGGGTTTAAATAGTAAAGATGCGGCCGGAGTCGCGATCCGGTCGACAGCGCACTTTGCCGTATCTTGATGAAACAAGTATTCAAACTTATTGAGGATGGTTTTTAAGTGCCCATTAATGCGGAAATCAGCAACAGGCTAAAACTACTGCTTCTGGGGTTTATCGCAATGCTCGCGTCGTGCGAATACCGCTTCGACGAGGCGCGCCCGTTTCCCCCGGACAATGCGCTGTTCATTCTCACCTCTGACAATATGGCATCATCGGGGTTTGCCGTTCTCGGCGGGGGCGAAATTCGTACGGGCAGTGCCGACTTTCACACCGACGCGGTGGTGCGCGCAAATTATCCCTTCGTCTATGTGCTCAATAGACTTGGGCGCGACAACATACAGATACTTCACGCGCAGGATAACTACCGCACCGTCGCGGAGATCTCACTCGGCGGCGTATCCTCAGCCAGGGCGAATCCGCAGGATATAATCTTTTTCGGCGAGCGCGCGCTTGTTTCATGCTACGGCAGCGATTCGCTGATTGTGTTCAACACCGTATCATATAAAATTGAGCGCTCAATCGATCTCGCAAAATACGGATATAAGGGTTCGGCCTCACCCGCGTTCATGTACTATGATAATGAAAATGCCGAGGCCTTCGTGGCTCTGCAGAGACTCGACCGTGCGACCTATCTTCCGGCAGATTACTCGACGGTGCTTGTCCTCTCGCCCGATACGGGCCTGGTGAGTGACGAGATCCGTCTGCGATCTGACGGGATCGATTACAGAAATCCCTACACCCGCTTTCGTGAATACACCGACGACAGGCTTCTTATCGGATGCGCCGGGCGCTTTAAGATCACCGGCAGCGGCGATGATGACGGGGGGATCGTAATCATCCGCCGCGGTGATTCGCATTCCATCGAAGGGGCTCTGGTAAAGGAGAGCGCACTAGGCGCCGATATCGTTGATTTTGTATACTGCGCCGGTTTTCTGTATATTATCACACTCGATGTGGACGGCGCGAGTGCCCTTGTGCGTGTGGACCCGGTGACGCTCGCATCGAAGGTGCTAGCGCAAAACAGCGGCGGAAAGGGCTATCTGTGGCGTATCGAGACCAGGGATAATCTGCTCTACGTCTGCAACCGCGATGTGACGGATTCGGGCATCATGATTTACGATACGGTAGCGGGCAGTTTTGCCGGGGGCGATTATTCAACGGGGCTTCCCCCCGCGGATATGGCGTTTGTAAGCTCAGAAGATCTGCGCGCGGCGCATCCGCACGGTACGGATAAGTAAGCGCGAGCGTGGCTTCCCCCCCGCCGAAGCGAAGAGTCACTCACGCATCACCTCTTCTCCTGCAGGGCCCGCCCGATGATCTCGCGAACCTCCTGCATTCTCAGCGGCTTTATCAGATAATAGTTTCCCGTAAGTTCAGGATACTCTTCTACAATCGCACTGTGCTCGTAACCGCTCACGAAAATCACCGGAACATCCGAGAGTTCCCGAATCGCTTTTGCCGCCTCAATTCCATCAACCTTTCCGGCCAGATGAAGATCCATAAGAATCAGATCCGGCCTCTCATCCCTTACCGCCTGGATGGCACCTTCACCCGTTTCAACGCGGCAGCAGACCGAGTACCCCGCTTTTTCGAGTTCGCTCTCAAGCCACATCGCCGAGATAACCTCGTCTTCGACCAGAAGTATTCTTGCACAAGTGTTCATTATCAGATCCTTGCGTCGTAAAGATTTTCGTTGAACTGGATATAATATGAAAGACCGTTGCCGCTTCTGTAGTGTATCGTCCCCTTGAGCTGTTTTTCGACAAGTTCAAAGACTGTGAGGATGCCCAGGCTTTTGTGCATGCGCAAATCGAAAGAGGGACTCAGTCCGACGCCGTTGTCAGAGAGCTGCACGTCAATCAGACCGTCCGATCCGCGAGTAAGGGCGATTCTGACCTCTCCCTTCCGTTTATCGGGAAAGGCGTATTTGAATACATTCGTGAGCAGTTCGTTGACGATAAGCCCGCAGGGGATGGCGATGTCGATGACTACCGTTACGGGTTCAAGCTTGAATGATAACGCCACTTTGTCGGGATCCGCAAGATAGCTGCGGACAATCAGCCCGGTCAGCTCCTGAATATATTCGTGCAGATGTATGTGCGAGAGATCCTTTGACTGGTAGAGCTTCTGATGCACCAGCGACATCGTCAGTATCTTCTGCTCGATCTCTCTCGAAAATTCGCTGACCGCCTCGCTTTTGCTGGCAGAGGCGTGCAGCATCATCATCGAGCGGATCACCTGCATGTTGTTTTTTGTCCGGTGATAAAGCTCGCGAAGCAGCATCTCCTTTTCATCGAGTCCGGTCTTAATCTTTTTCTCGTTCTCCTCCGCGCGCTCTTTGGCGGCTATCAGGTCATGCTCGATCTTTTTTCTTTCGGTGATCTCGCGCGTGTATCCGGCGGTGCCGATTACATGACTGTCGCTGTCGAAGATCGGGGCCTTGAATGTCTCATGCCAGTGAACACCGTCAGAGGTCTGCGTCGGGCATTCAAAGTTTTTGGCCATTCTGCTTTTCATAACCGTGATGTCGGTGAGGCGGTACTCTTCGGCAAGAGCTGCCGGGCAGATATCCGTGTCGCATTTGCCGGTAAGCTGATCGGGTTTATCATATCCGTACAGCGCGGCAAATGAGCGGTTCACCGCGAGAAAATAGCCCTGTTCGTCCTTGAGCCAGACCTGACCGGGCAGATTTTCGATGATTGCGGTAAGGCAGGCCTCACGCCTGCGTATTGTCGTTTCGGCATCGGCCCCCACCTCATAGTGAAGACGGCCGATGACGATGTACAAGAGACTTATGGTGAGGGCCACATAAAGAATCTGATAGGTGATAAGAAAAAAAGGATCGATCGACGTGCTTGTGTTGAGAAAATCATTGTTTCTCTGAAACAGAGCCGCGCAGATAAAGCGGATGACACTCACGGCTGACAACAGCAGAAAAATCACTCCCGTAGTTTTGGTATAGGTTCTTTTTTCAGGCGCAATCCTTCGCAGCAGAAGCCAGGTGTTCTGCGAACAGAAGATAAAGGACCCGAAAGATATGTTGAGGTTACGAAGCGTAAGCGAGTTGTGATAGAAAGAGAAGTAATACTGGATCGCGGCAAAAAGTGCCAGATACAGGAGGTTTCTGTAACGCGCAGTGTGTGTTTCAAAAAAAATGCCGAGTCCGGTCAAAAGAAGAAGCATCCCCGAGATGATAAGGGTATTACTCAGCACATACGAGATCCAGTCAGGAATATGGCCTCTGAGCGCAAGAAAGATGAAGCCGAAAATCTGCACAAGAAAACTGGCGAACCAGAACGACATCCCCCTGAAATGGCGGCGGTTCTGAAGCCAGATAAAAAAGATGATCGAGGCGCAGACCAGGGTTGTCGCCACGTAGATAAGCACTACCGTTCTGACATCGATTATTGCCATGAAATGATTCCATTAAGAGAAAAATGGGGAAGCTCAAAGAGTGATTATCAGAGACTCCCTGTTAAGTGCGCGGCAGGCGCATAATTTAAGAAGGGGTAATATTCAAGGTTTGTCAAATAAAAAGGGGGGGGGGAACTCAGCGTAAGGCCGGCGGCAGCATCAGGCCGCCGGCCCGGTACGGCTTTGCGTTCAATCCGGGCTGTAAAGACCATAAGCGCATGGTGATTATTTCACGATATGCCACACTTCACCCTTTCGCGGTGGAGCTGCGGCGGCAGCATCTGCGGGGTATCCGACAATCACCGACCCGTACACCGTATGGTCTTCGGGAACACCAAGCCCGCGTAACGATGCTCTGAATTCGCCGAAGACGCCGGCCATAAAGGGCGCGTGCACCCAGCATGATCCCAGCCCGAGCGAAGTCGCCGCGATCATCATGTTCTGCATCGCGCAGGCGCTGTCGGCGCTTTGCGGCTGAAACGGCACATCCTTCGCGCAGGATACCAGAATAAGCGCCGGCGCGTCGTAAAAATAACTTACCTTCCGTTCGGCGAATTTGCGGATCGCCTCGTTTGAGGACTGCGCAACACCACTTTTTATGACCGCATCGAGCTGATCGATTTTCGACCTGTCCAGTACTGCGGTAAAGTGCCACGACTGATTGTTGTTCGCGCTCGGTGCCCAGGCACCCGCCTCGAGTACCGTTTTGATCGTACTCTCGTCGATCGGCTGTGAGGTATAGCTTCTCACGCTTCTTCTTGACAGAATGGTTTTCAGTGTCTCGTTCATCTTCTCTCTCCTGAAAGGGTACCGGTTCCGCACTCTGCAACGGACGTACGCACCGCTGCGCCTGACAGGCAGTACCCGTGTATTTATACGTCATATAGTTTGCGGATGGATGGTATCGATAAGCATGGCATACCGTGATCGCCGCATTGAAATGCCGGGCCGCTCTCTCCGGAAAGAGTGACAAAACATTGCTTGCACTGTATAGCACATCTCTCTATTTTAGTCAAGTATGCACTTTTTTGTTCTATACTATTAAAAAAGAGAGTGATTATGGCCTGTGAGAAGAGAGTCTCGCTCGAGTACACGATGTCGATCATCGGGGGCAAATGGACGCTTGTACTGATATATCTTCTGTCGGTACACAAGATTCTGCGCTACGGCGAGTTAAGAAAGCTGCTGCCGAAGATCACGCACAAGATGCTCAGTTCGCGTCTGAAAGAGCTCGAGAAAGAGAAGATAATTCTGCGCAAGGAGTATCCGCAGATCCCGCCCAAAGTTGAATACTCACTCACAGAGAAGGGGCGCTCCCTGATCCCCCTGCTCAATGCGCTGTGCAAGTGGGGATCAGAAAACGGTGCGTAGCATTATCGAACGGGTGCATCTGCGTAGCAGATGCACCCGTTCGATGTATAAGAGCCTCTCACTCCCGGTTGTCCTCTTTGCCGCGTTCACAGTATTTATGAAAGGCCTCTTTGCCTTCGCTCATCCAGAATGAGGCGAATTCGTCGCGGCGTTCGCCGAAGATCTCGTGCATAGGTGAAATCTCGCGTCCCCCGCGTTTCGGGCGGGGATGCGGATGCGGATGGCCGCCGAAGAGAAGCTTGCACAGCACGATAATGCCGACCGCCTCCCAGTAGGTGATCGCCCTGATCGCGAAAACCGAGACGATGATCACATTCCACAGATACTGCACGAGAAAGCCGAAGGCCAGCCCGAAGGCGAGCGCAAGCACCACGCCCAATACTGCAAGCATCGCGATTTTAGCTATTGAGAATTGCGGCATGTGAAAACAGTGTCTATCTTTCATTGTAAACTCCTTGTTTGTTATTCGTCCGCCCTTGCGCGAAGAGCCGCGGCGGCTCACTCATATATATCCAGATATTCGTAAATCTCATCGCCCTCGCGCTCATCCAGAATACGCGCGAGCTTTTTCATCGCGCGCGATTTCTTTGAAAGCAGCGTTCCCACCGGCATGCCGGTCTCGCGTGAGAGCTGTGCGAAGCTCTTGCTCTCGAATTCATTCTCGATGATGATCCTGCGCTCGAGCTCGCTCAACTGTGCCAGCGCGGCGAAAAGCGAATCGCGCAGCTCGCTGCCGTTGAAAGACTCTTCGACTGAGGTTCTATCGTCATGCAGCATCTCGCCCAGCGTCACCCCGTTCTCGTCGCACTGGTCGCTGCTGAGCTCATCGCCCCCCTTCTTTCTGCGAAGGTCGATGACGCGGTTCGAAATGGCGCGGTAGATATAGGCGAGGGTGTCGTCGATCGGCGAGACGCTCTGGGCGTTAAAGGTCGCCAGAAAGACATCCTGAATGATATCCTCCGCATCGAGCGAGCCGTTGCCCCGAAAAAGACCGCGCACGTGGGCGAGAAGACGCCGGTGTTCTGCCGCAAAAATTTCTATAAGTGTGCTCAACTGCGCTTATCTCCGGGTGCTTCGTGTGTTCGATATTGTTATAGACGAATATCGTAAAAGATTATTGCACTGTATACGATATGGGCAGTCAAAAAAAAATATTTTATACTCGCGGATCCCAAAAACCCAACGGATAACGTGGTATAATCTTCACTGAAGGTGGTTTTCGGGACCGCCCGTGTTTTTTCTCCATTGTCTGCGGGGGGATGACAAACTTCGATCTTGACAGAAATCCCCCCGCGATTAAAATACTTCAAACAGTGAGGAGCCCTTATTCGATGAGAAAGATCGCCTTTAAAGAAATCGCCGGCAGCGTGGCCGCGCTCTGCGGCCAGGCCAATATCACACTTTCGCCCCGGGCGGGCGCCTACTACCGCGAAGCCTATGAAAAAGAGACGGGCCTTGCAAAGCACATCACCGGCTGCTATCTCGAAAATGTCGAGGTGGCGCAAAGCGAACAGCTGCCCCTGTGCCAGGATACGGGCAGCGCGATTTTCTTTGTCGAGCTGGGTGCTGATGTGGTGATCGAGGGAGGGTCATCCCTTATCACCGATGCGGTAAACGCCGGTGTGCGTGAGGGCTACACGTCGAACTACCTGCGCAAATCGATAGTCGGCGATCCCCTCTTCGACAGAAAGAATACCGCCGACAACACCCCGGCGATCGTTCATCTCGAGATGGTTGCGGGTGAGCGGATAGTTATCCACTTTCTTCCGAAGGGGGGGGGATCAGAGAACATGAGCGCCTCCGTGATGCTGCCGCCCTCGGCGGGCGAGGATGGCGTGGTGAAATTCATCGTAAGCCAGGTACGCAAAGCGGGCGCCAACCCCTGTCCCCCGGTAATCGCGGGCGTCGGCATCGGCGGCAATTTTGAATACGCGGCGCTCTTATCGAAGAAGGCGCTGCTTCGCGACGAGCGCGCTGTCGACCCGCGTTACGCCGCGCTTGAGGAGCGCATCCTTCGCTCGCTCAACGAACTGAACATCGGCCCCCAGGGCATGGGCGGAAAAATCTCGGCATATAATGTCTTTATCGAGCACGCCCCCTGCCACATCGCCTCGCTTCCCGTCGCGCTGTCGCTGTCGTGCCATATTCACCGTCATAAAAGTATCGTGCTGTAAACGCGCCGGCACCGGTGCCGGCAATCCCGAAACAAGCCGCGAGGTCACGATGAGTAATCCGATACAGATACAAACGCCCCTTTCAAAAGATCTTGATCTTCGCGCCGGTGACTCGGTGCTGCTTTCGGGCGAGATCTACACCGCGCGCGACGCCGCACACCGGCGCATGGTCGAGCTGATCGAGCGCGGCGAGAGGCTTCCCTTTAAGCTCGACGGCGCGGTGATCTACTACTGCGGGCCGGCGCCCACCCCTCCCGGAAAGGTTTTCGGCGCGGCGGGCCCGACCACCTCGTACCGCATGGATGCCTACACCCCCGCGCTTCTTGCTGAAGGCCTCGCCGGCATGATAGGCAAGGGCGAGCGAAGCGACGCGGTGATCGAGGCGATAAAAAAAGAGCGCGCCGTCTACTTTGCGGCGATCGGCGGTGCCGCCGCGCTGCTGTCGAAGTGTGTCGTCTCGGCCGAGCTTGTCGCCTGGCCCGATCTTTTAAGCGAGGCGGTGCAGCGCCTCGTGGTGAGGGATCTGCCGCTGATAGTGGCGATCGACGCGAAGGGCAACTCGGTCTATGACGAGAGATAGCGGCTGCCCTGCGGGCTTACTGCGCAGCCCCGCACCCCATTAACCGCTTGCGCCGCAAAACGCTTTGTTGCGGCATCTGTGCAGTATAGATTATCCCTGCTGACGCCCTGCGGGCGTTTACGCAGAAAGGATTTCTTATTCCTCACCAATGCGCGCTCGCGCAATTTGCCGCGTTATCGCATACTGCAGTACATCATAATCTCCCGGTTCAATACAAGCAGTCGCATGCTTCATTACAAGTAATCGCAAGGATCGTTACAGGTAATCGCAAGGTTCGTTGCAAGTGATCGCATGCTTCGTTACAAGTGATCGCAAGGATCGTTACAAGCAGTCGCATTAATCAGTACATGACGATGTATCATCATGCAATTGCGTATGCCGCATCCCCTCATGAAAACGTTTTCCACCAAAAATTATCATGTAAATTTATGTCACATTCGTTATAGTGTAAAAATAATTGCAAATTATCACAATTTACAAATACTAATTTGACAATTTATCTTTGGGATAATTAATATTGCGGTGATATAAGGCCGCCTCAAACAGTCGCATTTTCACTTTTCAGCAGATGAAAGAGCTGTTTTTACCGCTGTTTGTGGCCACGGATCGGAATTTGGCAGCTGCGTGTCAGTAAGTGGAATAAATGGCGCTGCGCGCCAATAGGAAGCATTAAAAGGTAATTTTTCGAGGTTCACCTGTTTCAGACAATTTGTCATATAAAATCGATGTACCTGCGAAGGAGTCAGCTCATGAAAAAACAGCTTTTTGTTATTCTCGTACTGCTGGGGTTACAATCATGTGTGTTCACGGATCCCGCTGAGACGCTGTTCGGATCGGATAAAGATACAGATAAAGGCGACAAGGTGAAATGCCTCGGGGTTTGGGAGGTTACATCGTACCGGGAATATCCTTTCGAGGAACTTGCCTATCCCCAGATATCACCAAGGCAGACAATATACGGGGCATATAACTATACGTTGCGGTATTTTATCAAGATCACCGATTCGAAGATCTATTTTATCAAGAAGATTACCGGTGATCTTACTGATGCCGAAATGAGCGATCTTGATCTTGAATTCGGAACAGCTGACGGCGTTGCCGTCACTTCTGTTGACATTGATCACGAGAGGCCTGACGAGATGTTTAGGGTGACCGGCAAGGATTGCGGATATTTCTGGTTTGTCGACAAGGACGAGATAGTATTAAAAAAGACGGATTCTTATGATAGTACCTACTCGGATCTGGGAGAAAATTCTTTTGATGAGTTTATCACCGCGGCAAAGAGCGATGAGAATCTGGACAGTGAAATAAAAAATGCGAAAAGCGCCGCTGATCCGTATACCTCTGTCATAATGGATATGCCGGAGAATACGGTGCAGATTTCGCTATTCAATTTGCGGGAATATGCACCGCAGGATACGGTTACCTTACGCTACCGCGTACTGGTGAGTGCCGGCAAGACCTACTATTTCGGCTACGATGGATGTGATCACGTTGACACACGATATGAAGGTGATTATGACACTATTAATGATGCGTTTCTCGAATTAAGCATATCCGGCGAGCGCGACGGGGGCGGCGCACTGGCGACGGTACTCAGAACCACATTAATGAAATACTATCATGTCTATCAGTTTACGGCAGCGAAAACCGGCCCCGTATATGTCACCATCAAGGTCAATGTTGAGGTGCTAGATATATCTTATGACGGAATTGATATGCTGACCATGTGCGGCTCTGATCTTCCCGAGCCTGAGGGCATCTACTCGATGATAGTGAACACCCCGCTCGAGGTTACAGCACAGGCACCATTAAGTCAGGGCCATGAGGGCAAACTTTCCACTTTCAGAAAGGTTGAGTTGATCGGGGGTAAAACCTATTGGTTGTATGACGAAACGCCAGCTGAAAGTGGGGTGGCAAATGGTTTTTTCGGTAAGATATACTCTAAGGACACTTTTGCGGGCGTGGAAATTCATAAAGTTTCTTTCGACTTCTCTGCGCCGACTAACCGGTATCCCCCGAAGTATATAATCCCCCCCGTTACTGGAATCTACTACATCGAGGCTGCTGATCCGATCGGGTATACCGTGAGGGGCGTTATTCAGGATACCGAGAAGAATATCACACAGCCCTATACGCTCGGTACCGCATTGCCCGTGCCGGAGGTGAAGCGGTACATTCTGCGCTTTACGCCCTCAAAGACCAAGCTCACCGCAAAGTTAAACGATGAGACGCGAATCGGCGGTGACCTATACCGTGCTTCAGATTTAACAAAGATTGAGCATATGAATTATTCGAGCCCGTATGCATTTAAAGTCAGTGTAGTACCCGGTACTGAGTATATTTTTTATTTCGAGTCCTTTATGGGTATTAAAACGCAGCCGACTTCCACATTGACGCTGACCGAAAGTGACTGAGGTGGTTGTCGCAGTACGAAAAAAGCAGAGGCTTGATATCGCATGGCAGTACTTTTGCCGCAAGAGGACGCGGTAAAAGGGTGGCGGTTTGATTTTGAATATTAATGAAATTTACAATTATCAAGGTAATGGGGAGAACAAATGGGAAGAGTGATGATGCTGTTGCTGGCGGTACTATGCATGAGCGCGCTGCCGTTACGGGCTGAAGTGGGTGCGGACGGATCGTTTTCGTACGGTTACCCGATTGAACTGCCGCCCGCAGAGGATGAATAGTAAATTGCTAAAAAGTATAATTGAAAATATATGCATAATTATATCGGTTGTTGCAACGACTAATCTGAGTTCAACAGAGAATAAGAGCTATATAGGATTGATTGCCGGTGTTAATACGACCACGGTTGATTTATGGTCCAAAAATGATAACATATCTGATTATCATTGGGATTCTGGTGTGCCAATATCGATCGGTGTAGAGTACACCTATGATTTCTTTCTATTAAATTACATCGCTTCAACTAATTTAGAAAGACATGAATCAAATCTTCTTCTTACAAATAACGAATTCGTATTTAGAAATCAACTGATATATCAAGGTAAATATGAAGGCGTGCAACTGGATGGGGATCATCATGCGAAAGGGTGGTCAAATGAGTATGACGGTAAGAAATATTCTTCCTGCACTTCTTTTAGGCATGTAGTTGAATTCGGGTATTTCTTTTCTTATGATTTCGGGATCATTGAAGAAGTATCTTATAAAATGATTTTTTTACACAATGAGACACAAGAAACAGGGATCGGATTGGGAATCTTAGCCAGTATTCTTTATGATAATTCATCTTTAAGTAGTGATGTTATGCTGATACCGGAAGGTGAAAGAGAATATTATAATAAAACCGGTGAATACAAGGGAGATGAAATAGTCACTATCGGGCCGCAAATAACACCAATTATTTCTTATATGATGGAGAATAATACATTTATTGCCTGTGGTATTCCAATATTGCTTTATCCATATAGATACGGCCAAATAATACTGGAAGATAAGAAAATCGATGCAGAATTCAAATATAATCCGGTGGGCTGTTTTTATCTAACAGCTGGCACTAAAATGTCATCAGTTATATGGAGTGTAATGTTCTCCGGTGATGGATACAAGTATTACAAATTACCAGATGAAAGCAGTGTTGAGATCGGGGAGTATATTTATCACTTAGAACTTCACGCAGGAGTGGTGTTCTAATAAGAATTGTTAAGATTGTTAACGGTTGAAATGCAGTTTTATTCAGTTATATTATTACGAAGGGCCCCCAATGTCAAGATAGTTGTCGCCTCAACAGAAGGAGACAACCATGAAGTACAGTATAGGATTCAGGAACGGAGTGCTTAAGAAAGTACTTCCGCCGGAGAGCAGAGCGGTAA
>Ga0209467_1000528_pt1 | contig 51765 bp, 54 predicted proteins | sample Higcelwee11metaG_FD_187175 | JGI IMG/M metagenome (GOLD analysis project Ga0209467, IMG submission 187175) | Freshwater pond sediment microbial communities from the University of Edinburgh, under environmental carbon perturbations - High... | ecosystem: Environmental > Aquatic > Freshwater >... | reverse complement strand
TTTGCTAATTTCATGTAGCCGTTTATTCCAGGTTTATATTCCTTACGAATCTGCTCTTCAAGTTCAAATGGAAACTTTCTTATCATTTTTCTAACTCCTAAGTGTCCAACTTGAGGGGGGCAGTCCATGAAGACCATAGCGGGACAACGCAAGCGTTATCTCGGAGTTTGTGGCGTAAAGCCAAATTTATGTCATTACCGAAGCAGACACTATGTCTGCTGAGAACAAATAATATCCTATTGAAATCAATGATATATTCTCACGCGGTGAGGGCACATAATTTTTTCTGCATCATGATATCTCAAGTTGCAATCAACTCTGTTCTTACATGAAAATTCATCTTTTTCTCACGCTGACGCGCGCTGGTGGTTTTTGATTTCAGTCGGCAATGTCGGCATTCATTTCATCTCCGCTTCGCGGATATAGTCAATCTTCTTTCCATTTATAAATTTGAAGATCAATATATTTACCACCGCAAGAACAAAGTATACTATTTACAAATTTCTCTTCTTTAAAACATTTATCACAAACATATCTTTTTTCTGATCTATAAACAAAAAATGCTACACATATAGAAGATATGGATAGCATTAGAATCTTTTCAGGCAACAATCGAATTACTTTTTTTACAGAATATGGCGTATGTACTTTTTTATTGCTACATCCAGTCAATTCACCAATAACTAATAAAGCAAAAATAAACAGGCCAAAAAGAAAACCAATCAGTAAACTTGTAATTTTCTTCTCTCGTCTATCTTTTTTGAAATCCTTTTCAGTTTTCAAAATCCACATTTAGAACTCCATTAAATATTTTTAATTAGAATCACATAAACACATTGTTTTAGCTCTGTCTAACTTGATAATGGCATGAAAACAGCATTATGTAATACCACCAAAATTTCGACACGAAGTTAAGCTATAGTGATAATGAATAACGGAAGTTTTTATGAGATCAAGAAGAAATTGTTATGCATATTATTAGACTATTCTTTTTTGAAAAATAAATGCTTGCCTTATACTTATTTATTAATATTATTTTAAATCAAAAGGGAGTTACCACTATGCAGACAACAATCAAACAGGAAGCTTTGAAAGCAATTTCTGCTCTGCCTGATACGGCAACAATTGAAGACATGATGTACCGCCTTTATGTAATCGAAAAAGTAAACAAGGGTCTTGATGACAAAAAAAATGGCCGAGTCACATCTCACGAAAATCTTATTAAAGAAATTCAGAAATGGTAAATTGGTCTGACAATTCCAAGAAACAACTCTCTTCCATATTCACCTACATCGCCGAGGATTCAAAAGTATACGCACTGAAAATGATTACCAATATTACAGACCAGGTTAAAAAACTAGAAAATTTTCCGGAAATGGGAAAAATAGTTTCAGAGTTCAATGATGAGAATATACGTGAAATTCTTTTTACTCCTTACCGCATCGTTTATCTTGTCAGATCAGATGATATTACTGTTCTTGCTGTTATTCACTCAAAGCAGAACATGAGAGACGATATCTTAAATTAAATAATAACCGGCGCTGATTATTTACTTACTTCAATATCACTATATTCCTGCTGGATTTTTTTCAAACGCAGATTGAATTTCATATAATTTCGAAAACTAGATACGGCAAAGGTGAGTCCTGTGATTTCTGCATCATGATATCTCAAGTTGCAATCAACTCAGCGTTTCTCAATTCATTCATAATTTTCTCGCGCTGACGTGCGATGGAGATTTTTGATTTCAGTCGGCAACTCCGTCATTCATCTCATCTCCGTTTAGCGGATGGTAATGAAGAGGTGTAAGTTGAATACCATCATTGTACATGTAATATCCTTTTCAATATTACACGTTGGTTGTGTTTTTATCATTAAGATAAATTAGAACAAATTACATCCTTTGATTAAAAGAACAGATAATAGAATCATGATTAGAATTACCAGTGCAATAGCTAAAAAAATCAATTTTCCTAAAATAAATTCACCATATACTCCTTTACTTTTTAGAATTTCAGGTAAACTTATTAATCCGTATATTAGCAATGATGTTGTTGGAAAAATGATTAAAACAAGTCCGGATATCAAGCCCAAATCTTTCCAAAATTTCACAGTAATAATCAAAGAAAGTAATGGAATGATATGCAAATTTATTATTTTTCTAAAAATTCTGTTATTAATAATATTTTTTATTGTCTCTGGTTTCATTCTTAATTTTCTTAAATTGATATTTTAGATAGTCAATAAGTTTATTGGTTTGTTTTGATATCAGAAAATAAGTCGCATTTAGTGTTTTTGAAAAGAGCTAGAATCGATTTCTGATACAAGAATTATATTGTATGTCTCTATTCTGTCATATATATATTTGGATTCCCTAGTTTGATATCGCTTTTATTCAGGTAATTCAAGATCACTTGACTTAATAAGGAGTCATTCACTATTCATTCCTTTCTCGTATTCTTTGGTAAATATTTTCCTTCCCAGTTATTATCCATATGCTGAGATTGTTTTTATTATACCAGTGTATCATTCCTTCAAGTTCTGTATTAAACTTATCCTCTATCCACATTTTATTCTCATCGATAAAATGAACAATGAGTTCTCCTCTATCTGCAAATCCATTATCATTAGGTGATTGAACACCACTTCTAAATTTAATCGAAAGAACACAATCCGGATATTCTCCGCTCATTCCTGTTACTATGAAACAATTTAGAGCATCTCCTGCAATAATGCCATAATAATTTTTACTTCTTCTAATGTTAATATAGCCTTCAGATCCTTTTAACTCCCATTCTCCCCATATTAAATTTGCTTGTATCGGTTTTGATTTAGTATTGCCACACGCCAAAAAAATCAATAAACTCAAACAAACAGATATTACTAATCGTTTCATTATTATTTTCCTTTTTAGGTTTTAATAATATATACTATATTTCTCTTAATTGTCGATGTGTGTTTCAAGAAAAAATTGAATCAGAGTCCCTGTAGAATATAATAAATAAAGCTATTTTATGTCAAAGAAGAATTCCTTTTTCTTGACTCCGTTAAATTGATTCTGTATTATCAGCTCATGAAAAAAACTGTTGTTTTGTGTCTTATTCTTTTTTCTTTTCTTAACGCGAAAAGAATTCCGCCGGCGGAAGTTAAACCTTTGAAATGCGGAAAATATGAGTTCAGAGTTGTTCATTTTCCTCAGGCGAATCCGAAAGGATTACTGAACGGCGGTTATATTGAAATCCGAGAAATTGAATCAGGTCGTCTTCTGAAGGGAATGTTTACATATCATGTAAAAATTTCTGAAGAACTTGAGCGTGATGTTCAAAGTGTTTTTATCACTGAACTATCATTCGATTCTTCAAAAAACAGGATAGTTATCCGTAATTCAGCTAAACAGGTTTTGTATCTTGATCCAGAAACTTTTAAAATATTTGAATAAATGATATTTTGGATTAAGAAAAAAATAATACAGGATTTTTTACATTTTTTATGTAACCTATATCTTTAACGAAGCACTAAGATAAATAATAAAGATACAGGAATTTAAAAATGAAAAAAATTATCAGAATTATACTCACAATTCTAATGATTACGACTATCGTTTCTTGTAAAAAAAAAGATATAGAAACTATTGAATTCTCAGAAATAAAAAGTAATCAGTCAGTACGTTATCGTGTTATAAAGAAATCAGCTGCAATAAGAGATTTTTCTTCGATAGATTCAAAAATTGTGAGAACAGCTGTTTCAGGTGAAGCGATTTATATTGATGTTCTAAGTGTTTCTACGGGAGTTTCGGATACGGTTGAAGGAAAGGCAGGCCGATGGCTGCAACTCTCAGATTCTTCTACCCCTTCTTTCGTTTTCAGTACAGATGTTAAGGCTGAGATCGATCTTTTTAAGCCCCCGTTTAGAATGGATAATGAAATAGTAAACCAAATTTATCATTATGGAGAAGATTGTTCCGGTGATGCCCAAGATCAGCAGATAACTCTATTTTTTTATAATGATAACATTGCGACTATGGAATGGGATAAAAATAAGTATATTGGAAAATATCAAAAAATCCAAAATTATGTTTATATACATTTTAATGAAATAGAAAAAATAGAATATATTACTTCCTCTTTAGATGAAAATGCAGAAGCGGAAAAAAAATTAACTAAAGAAGATGCTGATGAAAATATTATTCTTAGATTTGTGCATTGCCCGATAGAGGGACATGATGAAATGCTTTTAGATACTGTTTTCGTTAGTAAAGACTTTTCATCCCCAAGTATTGAAAATACAGGATGGTATTGGAGAGAAGGAACTTGGTGATGAGTATAAAATCAGATATTCTAAATTAGCAAAGATATAACAGTAACCAATTGTTATAAACTTCCGATTGTTGAAATTACCTTCGGATGTTCAGAATCATTTTTCGGAACAATCACTGGAATCGGCGCGGGCATTCCGGCGACACCTTCTTTTTTGTTTATCCAGATCTTGTAAATATCTCCTTCGAGATAAGTCTTTTCAAAACCGTCATAACTGTTTTTATTAAGTTGTATTCTTGTTATTACTGCCGGCACGGAATAAAATTTAACATTGGTATAGTCTTTCTTGAGGCTGAACTGAATAGTATCAGAAGAGACTTTCTTTCCATCAGATGAAAGAAGGCCGCCTCCGAGATACGGATAAATATTCCTGGCACAGTCTTCAATTGTCGGACTTTCGGATAAAACTTTCAGATATTGATTGAGTACTTTTATAACGGCAGGCGGAACTTCTTCAACTGGGATATCTTTTCTCTGCGGATATATAGAAGAGAAAACAGATACTGCAAATATAAGAAGAATAAATTTCTTAAACTGTTTCATATACTGCCTCCATAACAGAAGCAGTATAACATGTGATATGAATAAAATCAATATGCAAAAACAGTCTTTTTATAACATACTTTTTAAGAATAAGATAGAACACTTATTGCAACAAGTGCAATTGCAGAAACAAGAAAGTATAAAATAAACATAATAATTGATTTAGCAATTGATGGAGATTTGTAGTTTAATCTCTCAATAATATCTGCAATAAATATTGAATCGATATCTTTTTTTAAATATTGAGGGTATTAGTTTTCACTTGAGCTATATACTTCTTGACTAGTTTAATGATATGTATAAAACAATGTAATCCTATTACAGTATATTCAGGTGAAAATATGCAAGCTCATGATAATTCAGCCCAGGTATTTCATTCCTTCCGAAACACTCAGGTTGGACATATCGCTGAATATATTGAGCCGGTCGGAGAAAGCATGAAAATATCCGATGTCATATCCGTTTCAGGCGACTTGCGCGCGATATCTTCCATTCCGGTAGAAACATCAAAAGGGATTTGTCTTATTCCGGTAAAAAACCTTGAAAAAAAAGATTCATTACTTTCTTCATTTAAAAATTCAGAAGTTGGGAAACACATTAATTGCTCTCCGACTTCGGTTGAGGCGGCAGAAAACATCAATCATGTAATGAAAAAACTTATAGATAGAAAAGATAACCAGTTTGAAGATTTTGTCATCACTCACAGGGGAAGATATCTCGGAATCGGTTCCTTTATGGGTCTGACTAGACACATTTCTAATATGAAAGATTTGGAACTTGAGAAAGCAAGAGAGATTCAAAGTTTTCTGATGCGTAATACTCTGACAGATGAGCATAGAATATCAGTAAAAACGCTTATAAAACCAGCTAATGAACTTGGCGGTGATTTCTATTTTTCTTCAGAAGTCTATCCGGGATTTTTTATTACAGCATGTTTTGATGTTTCGGGGAAAAATATTTCTGCATCACTGACGACAAGTATGCTTGGGGCTGTGTTCTCATCATTGATTCATTCGGGCAAAGTTGATAAAATGAAACCATGCGAGATTATACAGCTATTGAATCAAGTCGCATGCGATCAGACTCCCGACGGTATTTTTATAACGGGAATTGTGATTTTTTCTGATGAGAAGAAAAACGAGGCTGAACTTTATAATATGGGGCATACTCCTGCATTTGTATTTACAAATAATTCTGAAGGCAAAAAAGGTATTAAGATTGTTAATCCGAATATATTGCCTCTAGGTATAGAAAAGATACCTGATCTTGAGAAATATGCTCAGAAGATAACTCTTTTTGACGGGCTTAAAATATTTATATATTCTGACGGTCTTGAAGATATGTATGACAAGACCGGAGAAAGATATGGAGATGATAAACTTAAGAAATTCCTTCTTTCTAAATTTTCTCTTCCTTGTTCTGAGATTGTCAGTCATTTAGAAAAAGAAATTGCGGCATTTACAGAAGGTGCGATTCTTCCGGATGATATAACTGTTGTTCTTTCCGAGTATACCTTGTAAATAGATTGGCTCTTATGCAATCTCTGAACATAGTCATACAATAAATTCTTTACGAAGTATGGAATAAATGTTTATGTCTATGTAATCATTATTTTCATACTCGTATTCACGTAATAAACCTTCGCATGTAAAATTGTTTTTTAACAATACTTTTTTAGAGCCTTCGTTTCTTGAGTCTACTTGAGCTTCAATGCGGTTGTAATTCAAAGTCTGAAAGCCGTATCTGACCAATTCTTTTATGCATTTGGTCATAATTCCTTTTCTTTGATACGACTGTTTAATCCTGAAGCCAATTTCGGCTTTATTGTGATTTTGCTGAAAATTGTGAAATCCGATATCGCCGATATATTCGTCTTTTCCGATTTCAGTTATAATCCATCTTCCGCCGTTATTGTCAAAAAGAGAATTGCACCAATTGATTTGTTCAATAGCTTCATTTTTTGTTCTGATGAGAGAACCTTCAGTTCCGTAGTATTTCATAGTTTCTTTTTCCGAGCATATTTCGATGAAACCTTCAGCATCGTTAACTGCGGGTCTTCTTAATTTGTATGAATCCAGAAAAATCTCCATAAAGTATAATCCTTTTAATAAATATTGCTGAGTAATGATTAAACAAGAACTTTAGAAGTTCAACAACATAAAAGTTTAAAATTTTATTTTTGAAAATTGCAATAAAAAGGGATAGACGTAATTCGATAAATACATAAATAATAATTAAACAAAAACAAGCGAATAAGAATAAAAATGAAAAAAATCGACGACATGATTCCTTCTTCCTTTTCACCGGAAGAAGCTTCGGCATTTAAAACAGCTTTTCTCAAAAATCTTTCACTTCAAGCGCATTCATTTTATAAAGGCAAGATTGAAATTCTTCCAAAAGTACCGGTTTCATCTCTTGACTGGTTTAATCTGTGGTATACTCCGGGAGTGTCAAAAATTTCTACAGAGATTAGAGATGATAACAACAAGTCATTTGATCTCTGTCTTCGGGGAAATCTAGTTGCGGTTGTTAGTGATTCGACAAGGGTTCTTGGAGACGGAAACTGTACGCCATCAGGCGGTTTAGGGGTAATGGAAGGAAAAGCCTTCTTGATGAAATATCTTGCGGGAGTTGATTCTTTTCCGCTATGTATTGATTCGAGAGATTATACTGGAAAGCATAGTGCAGATAAAATTATAGATTTTGTAAAAATGGCAGCTCCTTCATTCGGGGCAATAAATCTCGAAGATATATCCCAGCCGAACTGCTATATAGCGCTCGACAGACTCAGGGAAGAATGTTCTATTCCTGTCTGGCATGATGACGCTCAGGGAACAGCTTGTGTTGTTCTTGCCGCGCTCATTAATTCATTTAAGCTGGCTGAAAAGAAAATTTCTGATGCGAAAATAGTTTTTTTCGGTGCAGGGGCTTCAAACAGCACAGCGGCTAATTTTTTGATTCTGTACGGTGCTGATCCGGCTAATATTATTATTTTTGATGAGCACGGATCGCTTCATTCTGAAAGAAGCGATCTTGAAAAAGATGTAAGATTTTACCGCCAGTGGGATCTTTCAAGAAAAACCAATCCTTATAAAATTAAAACACCGGAAGAAGCTTTTAAGAATGCCGATGCAGTAATCGCTTTTTCCATTCCCGGACCGCATACTCTCAAACCCGAATGGATTAAAAGTATGGCGCCTAAAAGCATTGTCTTTGCCTGTGCTAATCCAGTTCCTGAAATATATCCATATGCGGCAAAAGAAGCAGGGGCGTTTATTGTTGCTACAGGACGAGGAGATTTTAGTAATCAGGTTAACAATTCTATTTGTTTTCCGGGCATACTGAAAGGTGTTCTTTCCGTCCGTGCAAAGAAAATAACTGATTCAATGGCAATCAGCGCGGCGCAGTCAATAGCTTCTTTTTCAGAATTGAAGGGAATTTCACCAGATAAAATAATTGCATCCATGGATGAAAACGAACTTTTTGCGAAACTTGCAGCTGATACTGCAATGTGTGCGATAAAAGAAAAAACTGCAACAATAGATACGGATTATGAAACTGTTTATTCTTCTGTTATTGAAGAAACAGCCAGAGTGAGAAAATCAATAGAGATTCTTTTTGATTCAGGTATAATCAAAGAATTGCCGAAAGAAATAATAGATGAAGTTTTTCAGCAAACTCTTTTAGCGGCAGGGAAAAAATGAAAGCGTCGTTTTCCGTCAGAATAAAAATCAGAAGGGATTTCTTAATAGAAGCCGTAAATTCTTTTCTGGCGGCAGAATCGAAAATTGCCGAAATGAAACTTGTTTCGGAAGAAGGAATTTTTCAGAATTATTATTTTAAAATAATTTCATCGGATACACAAAAATTCAAGATTTGCATTAATCTTTTAAAATCATCCGATGACAAGTTTATGAATATCGAATGTGTAAATGATCTCGAAAAATCTCTAAAGGAAGGTGTTCTTAAAATTATTCCTTCGCTTCCGGCAGATACTCCTGAGAATTATGAAATGAATATTCTCGGAGGAAGAGAAATTCTGCTCGATAGCATCCTTGAGTCTGAAGATCCATACGAAATATCCGGTATAAGAAAAACATCTGCTTTCATTTCAGTATTGAATAAAAAAAGAGCAAAAGAATCAAAGTTGTTTTTTGGTGAGTATGCAAGAGCCGAAGCTGATTCTCTTTCTGCGTCACTTTTTTCAGAAATAAACGCTTTTCCTTTTGTACTGGAATATGAAATTCTTGAAGATCTTTACAAGACTTTGAACTCATTTGAAAAATCTTTTTCTTCGATAAGGTTTCTATTTCTTGATGACAGCCATGATATTTCCATTTATCAGCATATGACTGAAAACATCCATATCCCTTTTATCTCGAACTACTATGACGAAATTCCGTTATTTATAATAACTGCTGTATCAAAAATGCTCACAAAGCACAGGCAAAAGCTTTCTGAAAGCACTGTCGGATTTATAGGAATTACTTCTTCCGTGATGCGTTCCGTGAAGCTTTTGAAGAAAATGTCTTGCGAAAGAATTCTTGGCTTTGACAGCAATGAAAAAGTTATGCTTTCATTTGAAAGAACCGGCGCCCTTGCCACAACAGCTGAAAATATTTTCGGGAACTGCGATATTGTAGTAATGATTAAGAATTGTTTCACGAATGAAGATGCAGAAAGAATGAGGCCCAATCTTCTTGTGATTTCAAATCTGGATGACGAAGAAGAAGACAGCAAGATTGTTTCAAATAGAGCATGCAGGGATATATTGAAAGGAAAATGGTTTGATTCCGCTGCGTTATTTTCCTTTATTTTACCTGAAATGATTCAGAATAAGGTAATGTCTCTGAGTGATGATTTTCTTGTTTCTTTATCACAGAAAATTGAAAAAGAAATATCTACAGAATTGAAATTTCCAGGTCCATTTGACGACAGGATGAAAAAAGCTATTAAGGAAATGTTTCTTTAACTCTACAGGATATAAGACCTTATATAAGATATGTGGTAAGAAATTATTTTATATAAATATTCCAGAAAATTTCCTTATATTCAAAACTCTTACTGGCGAATGAAAATTCATCTGCTTCTGATGCCTTCTTCATAAAAAGAGTATTATTATTGTGATAACGGATTATATTATCCCTGTCTGTAATCATAACCAGATTCGAAACTGAATCTTTAATCTTTTCTGAAGATACTGAAGCTATTAAAACTCCAATAATTTTTTCCTGATCTTTTACGGGCACGGCAAAAAAAACAGCTGGATCAGTTGTTGATGAAGGAAATATGGAAAAATCAAATATGGACTGTTCTCCTGTTATAGCCTTGCTGAAAAGAGAAGGAAGAGGAGAAGAAGCAAATGACATATAACTTTTTCCGAGAATTTCATCATCTTTCATAGTATAAATTATTTTTCCTTCAGCATTCATTAAAATGCACTCAGAAAAATCCGAAGAAGATAAACTCTTTATAATATCTGTGATAGCTTCTCTTTCAAGCGGATAATAGTGAGATCCGCCGTAATTCATTCTGTTGAGATGACTTAGATTTTTTATCAGATTCTTAGAAGCAATACTGTCAGATGCATTTGACAGATTGCTGAAGGTTTCTGTCATTAATTCTGAAAGTCTGTCATATGAAGGGACTTTTCTTATTTCCATTTCGGCACATGAAAAACAAAAAAGAAGTAGGATATAAAACAGAGATTTGTTAATCATTTTATCACCGGTATTTTTACATAATAATCGTATACGCTTAATTGTCGGTTATTAATTGAAATTGAATCAGAAATATTTTCTTGACGAGTTTATGAAAAAAAGCAGATTTCCGTCAGAGAGGAAATTATGAAAACTGAAAAAGAACAGTTTCTGAAGCTTATTAAGAAAGGCATCAGGCTGAAATTAAAGCCGCCTAAAGTTGAAACACCAAAAACGGTTTACAGCCGAAAGAAGAAAAACGGGAGGAAATTCGATGAGGATTCCTCCTTATTTATTTTTTCAATTCCAGCGCATAAATCATTCTTAACTCTTTAAAAAAATTGACATACCCTTCAGTTTTGTAATCCGGATAAGTCCAATCGAAAAAAACGTAATCTTTTTTTGACCAATAGTATTCATTTTCAAGATATATACCGTTTCCGATATAAATACGGTGATAGTATTCTTTGCAGGAAGCGAGATAGACATTTGAAAGAGTGAGATATCCGGGATCAATGTTTATTCTGCGTATACCGTTTTCTAAAAATGAATTTTCAATTTCATTTGAATGAATTTTTATCAAAGACATCTCTTCTCTTTCAATTAATGGATCGAAGGCAATTAGAACTTTTTTTAGATCCTGTCCCATAGACTGATAATAACAGGTGTGCTGAAAGGGAAAACTGTCAGATTTCAGAATTATTTTTCCGTAGCGTACAGAAAGATTTTCAATAGATTTGTCGAGTATTTTCTCATCAGAGTAAATGAGACCGCAAAAAAGTTTTGCTTTCGGAGGATATATGATTTCAGCCATTGCGATGCCTTTTAATAAAATTTATAAAATCATCCGGCAAAGGAGAGTTGATTTTGATAATTTTTCCGCTATCAGGATGTTTTATTTTAATTGATGCAGCGTGAAGAGCGCATCGCTTCATGAGGAGTTTTTCTTCGAGTTCAGGAGTCATTCCTTCATTTATGAAACGCACAAAAAGAGAATCGTCACCGCCATAAATTTTATCTCCTACTATGGGAAAACCAGAATTTTCAAGATGCACTCGTATCTGGTGAAGTCTTCCGGTTTCGGGAAAAGCCTTGATGAGCGAAAAATTTCCGAAACTGAAAACTTTACTAAATGAAGTGTAAGCCTTTTCGGTTCCTTCTTTCCCCGCGGTTCTTTTTTTTCTGACGATGCTTGTGTTTTCTGGGGAATCTCCTATAGAAGCAGAATTCTCAAATTCGGCAGGAGGCATGCCGTGGACAATTGCCGTATATGTTTTTTGTCCATTTGCTATTTCTTCCTGAAGTTTTGCCGCAGTTTGATTGTTTTTCGCGAAAAGAACAATTCCTGATGTTTCGCGGTCAATGCGGTGTGCTGGGAAAAGTTTGGCTGAATATTGATTTTCCAGAATAAAAAGCAGAGTATTTTGAAAATATTTTCCGGCGGGATGAACCGGCATATCACCGCTTTTTTGAACTGCAATAAAGGAAGAGTCTTCGTAAAGTATTTTGTGAGAAAAATCCACCGGGGGTTCATCTTTATGTTCGGCAGTAAATTTTATCAGATCACCTTTTTTTAATAAAAGAGAAGAAAGAAAACATTGTTTGTTGTTTATAAGTATGCGGCCTGATTTGATTTCTTTCTGCCATGAAGACCTTGAAAGATATGAAAATCTTTCTGATAAATAAGCGTCGAGACGGACAGGAAAATTGTCATCATATAAGCATTCATTGATTTTAACGGTCATTCCATTACCGTTTTTGAAACTTCGAGCATATATCTTTTGTAAATATTATTGAGCATGTTTTCTGTATTCTTAATGAGTTCTCTGTCTGTGGAGCGTTTGCTGATATATTTGTTAACCTCAAGAATTTCCTTTTTCATTATTCGGCCGATTTCGTCCATCTTGTTAGTATAAGCGCTCATATTCCGAGATTTCGGCTCGCTCTTAATCCTCATGGATTCTTCGAGTTGTTGTTCGATTTCTTTTCGTTTTTTTTCTTCTTCCTTAAGGCGGATAATCATTTCATCGGCGGCCATGGTAAAGTTTAACGGATTCTGAAGTTCAGAAACAGAGAAATTACTGCCTTTGAGATCGAAAGCAAGTTCAGAAAAAACCCCGCATTTAAAAGAATAATTGAGAATCTGAGATAAATTTTTGTTAACAAACAGACGTCTCTTAAAAGGTGATTTTAAAAGAATTTCGGATTCATGATAAGGAATAAGAGTAATTTCTTCAGAGACGACATATGCATCTGTTTGAGTGAGATATACAGAAAAAAGAACCTGGTACTCTGGAAGAATTTTTGAATTGTAGAATAGAATTTTATTCTTAATGTCAATCATTGCTGATGCGGCAGAAAGTGGATTCTGGAAATATATAACGATTTTTCCGCCGGTCATTCTGCTTACTGTTCCATTGTTTTCTTTTGTTACCTCAAGAATTGTAGAAAAAATAATTCTAGCGATAGTTGAACTGTCTGAACTTGATGACTGTGAAAGAATCTCTTCATAGTTGATTATATCAAAAAACATCAGAGTCAGATTTTCAATTTTTGCAGACTTAAAATATTCCTCTTCCTTCATGTATTCTTTTGACAAGTCAATGGAAGAATCTCCGAAACCTTCGTGCTTTTTGAAAATGTTTATTATAAAGTGATCAATATCTTTTTTATCTTCATATGGAAGATATCTGAGAAGAGGAATTATATCCTGAGAGATTGCATACTCTTCCCGTAGAAGGGAAATAAAGAAAAATCCCAGTTCGACCGAAATATAGCTCTCAAGGGTGTTGAGTATATCTCTCTGCACAGCCTTGTTGCGTATTATCATCATGTCTCTGATAGTTTTTAATGCATCAGCCGAACCATCCTGAAGCATTGCCATGCAGGCATACATTCTTACTTTGATTGATGAATCAAGAAGGCATTTTTTCAATAGATTGGTAACGGATTTTTTTGATTCTGCAGAAACAGATTTAAGAAGAAAATCAAGAGCTTTGACAATTCCTTCTCTTGTAGAATTGTCCGTTGTTTCAACAAAAAGTTCATTAAGATAAAGAACATCCTGTTCAAAGCCGCATTTACCTATAAGCTGAACTGCAGTTTTTCTGATTTCGGGATTTGAGTTTGTTTCGGCGATTGCCTTTGCTATCTGACTTGCCGCTTTGTTGTTCGAAATGTCGCGCCGGATAACAATACTGAGAATTCGCAGAGACATATCGTCATTGGTTTTGTGATTATCCTTGAGATAATCCAAAAGAATGTTGAGAGATCGTTGATCGGAAAAAAGCGAAAATAGATCTACTGCTTTCATTTTTTCGGATTCGTCGCCGCTCATCAATAATACTTCAAGTTCACTCAGCATGTATGGGTAATTAAGCCGCGACAGAGCAATGGTTGCAGCATCAAAAATTTCGGCATCATGATACTTCTTGATATAATTGAATATTTTGACAAGGGAAGATGAGGCGTCCTCAATAGAAATTCTGCCGATTATTTCACAAAGTCTGATAATGCGGTTTTTAAGATATCGTTTTTCGAAATCGATGTCTTGAATTCGGGTTACTGAAATTGATTTTGCTTTCTGGTCGGTGTCCCAAAGAATATCAATTAGTGCAGATAAATTATCCTTTTCTGTTTCAGGGATATACTTTATCTGTTCGGAAATTTCTTCTATAAGGTTTTTCAGCAGATATGAATCATCATTCAGAAAAAAAAGAATTTTCTTTTTAATTTCGGGATTAAATCTGTTGAGAACGAGAGAACGTATTTTTTTGAAATTGTCGGGATAATCCTTTTCCATTATCTCGGGAATCATAAAAGACTTTCTGTATGTCTCAAAGAAATTATCAAGCATTACGATGATGAAATTGTTAATCTTGTTTCGGATCATGTTCGATGAACGGTTGTTTTTCAGTGTTTCAAAAAACTTTTCGAAAATCTGAATAATAAGTTCACTGTCTCTGTCTGTTACAGAAGATAGTGAAATCAGGTTTCTTAGAAAAACATCCGGTGTTCTGATTTTTTCGACATTTGCAAGAATAACAAAAAGAGTCAGATCAATCAGGTCCGCATTATTGGAAGAAAGCGCTTTCATTGTGTAAATGAGATACTCTCTGTGACCGCATGAGATCATTGACAGAATAAATGAAGTTTTGGTTTGGGCCGAAGCCGAATCAAAAGAGGTTGTCATTTTACCGAGAAGTACTCTTATCTCAAGAAGTACCTTGTCGTTTTCATCCGGAAGGACTGTAAATATTTCATTTTCTGCGCGGCTTTCATATTTTGCCATTTCCTGTTCTGCTATTACCGCTAGAGCCTTGTATATAGAAGAGTTCAGTTCATCATTGCTTTCTTTAAGAAGATTTTCATAAAAAGAAATTTCCCTGATAATAGTGGTTTCTATCGCTGATTTTCTTGCTTCTGTTTCTATTTGAGGATTTTCAGCAATCTGTCTGATGATGTCGGAAGTTTTCTCTCCATAGGGATCGATATTTCCTAGAACCGAGATTGATTTTGCTACAAAAGAAACCTTGTCGGGAATTGTTCTGTTTGCAGAAATCAGCGAGATGAGAGCAGATGCCTCTTTTTCGGAACCGAAGGACTCAATGTGTTCTAGAATATTAAAAACATCTTTGTCTGAAAGTTTACTCTCGGAAAGAAGAGAAATAAAAGTTTCGGTTACACGCGGATTATCAAAAGCTTTGAGGTTTTCAATTGCGCTTGAACGGATTACACCTTTTCTCGGAATATCCCGAAGCAGAACATTCATTCCGTTTTCGGATTTCATAATCGAAAGAATCTTGTGAAAAGCTATTCTTTCATAGGGATTGAGTGTGAAGTTTTTGCTGATTTCAAGCTTCATTGCCTGAATAAAATCTTTTTCTATTGCCATGCTTGAAACATATAATTATCCCGCTGAAACTCAAGCAATATTTGAAATAGGATGAAAAATCTTGAATTTTATTATAGAGATTATAACTTAAAACAAAAAGACTTGCTTCATTAAAGGAAAAATATAAATTCCGGCAAAAGAAATAAAATTACGAGGTTATTTAATTGGAAAGTTTATTGATTAAAGAAATCCGCAAGAGAAAACCGCTGATTCACCATATCACAAATTATGTCACGGTCTACGATTGTGCTCAGGCCGCTCTCTCTTGCGGAGCATTGCCCGTAATGGCGGATGCTGTCGAAGAATGTGCCGAAATGACAAGTTATGCGGATGCTCTTGTTCTTAATATCGGAACATTGAATTCCCTTCAGATTTCATCAATGATTGAATCAGGTAAAGCCGCAAACAAAAAAGGAATTCCTGTGATTCTTGATCCGGTAGGGGCCGGCGCAACTAAATTCAGGAGAACTACAGTTGAAAAACTTATGAAGGAATTCCGAATTGATGTAATAAAAGGAAATGCTGCAGAAATAGCTCTTGTTGCAGGCGCATCTTCGCAGATGAAAGGAGTTGAGTCTGTAGGAACTTATGACGGAATTACTGAAAGTGCGATTCATGCTGCGGAAAGTACGGGATCGGTGATTGTTGTTACAGGAAAGACTGACATTGTAACAGATGGAAAAGACCTTTATGAGATATCAAACGGACATGAAACGATGGGAAAAATTGTCGGCACGGGATGTATGTCGGCTTCGGTTATCGCTTCTCATTGCTCTGTTGAAAAAAAATATGCCCTGGCAGCTGCGCAGGCTCAATGTGTTTATGGTCTTGCCGGAGAAAAAGCGGCCGGAAAAAGTAAATCTCCGATGATGTTCAAGACGTATTTCATGGATGCATTGTATGAGACAAAAGACGAAGATTTAAAGTCTTTCAATTATATATCGCGTAGGTTATAATTGAAATCGATGGGTAAAATTCAATTATATACTGGTAACGGAAAAGGGAAGACAACTGCCGCTCTCGGTCTTGCTTTCAGAGCTATGGGTTGCGGAAAAAAAACGCTTATTCTGCAATTTATGAAAAACGGCAGTTTCAATGAACTTAAAGCCTGTTCGTGTTGTGATCAGAAGATAATCATCGAACAATATGGAATGAAAGAATTTTATCTTCCTGCAAAAAGTAATTACATTGAACATAGGGGTTTCGCGAAAATGGGCATTGACAGGGCGGTGTCAGTTATACAAAAAAATGAATGCGATTTGCTTGTTCTTGATGAAATAGTGAATGCTCTTTTTTTTAATTTGATAACGTTTGAAGAAATTGAAAATATTATTCGCAACAAACCTTCTGTTATGGATATAGTATTAACCGGAAGGGAAGCTCCTGACTCATTAATTGAATTATGCAATCTTGTAACCGAGATGAAAGAAATAAAACATTATTATTCTACAGGTGAAGAACCGCGTGAAGGAATTGAATTTTAATTAGATTTTTTTATCTGAAAATGGAGGCTTTATGTCAAAATCAAAAGTATTTTTTACTGATTTGAATACTAAACCCGGCAACAATTTGACCGATAAACTGAAACAACTTATAGTTTCAGCCGGAGCCGGAGAGCTTGATTATAAAGATAAGTTTACTGCTATTAAAATTCATTTCGGCGAATGGGGAAACCTTGCTTATATCCGGCCAAATTATGCGCGGGTTATTGTTGATTATATTGCCGAGAAAGAAGGAAGACCTTTTTTGACAGATGCTAATACTCTTTATGTCGGGAAAAGAGCTAATGCTGTAGATCATCTCTGGACAGCCCATGCGAACGGATTTAATTATCTAGCTACCAATTGTAATGTAATTATTGCTGACGGCTTAAAGGGAACAGAATATAGAGAAATTGAAATTAATCAGAAACATTGCAGGACTGCAAAGATAGCCAGTGCGATTGCCGATTCTGATATTATAATATCACTTAATCATTTTAAGGGACATGAGATGACGGGCTTCGGCGGAGCATTAAAAAATCTTGGTATGGGTTCGGGTTCAAGGGGCGGAAAGATGGAAATGCATTCCGCATCTAAACCCAAAATTGAAAAGGAAAAATGTGTATCCTGCGGAGTTTGTGTAAAAAATTGTTCACAGAAAGCAATATCCTTTGATTCTGCGAAAAAAGCTTCAATAAATTATGATCTATGTATAGGATGCGGACAATGTGTTGCTGTTTGCATGTTTGATTCTGCTCAGGTGGTTTGGAATGAAGGAGCCGAAACCTGCACGGAAAAAATTTCAGAATATACATTGGCTGTTTTAAAAGAAAAACAGCATTTTCACATAAATTTTATAATGAATGTTTCTCCGAATTGCGATTGCTGGGGGCATAATGATGTTGCGATAGTCCGCGACATAGGAATAGCTGCTTCAAAAGATCCGGTTGCACTTGACGTGGCATGTGCTGATATGGTTAATTCTTCTGCAATGGCTGCAGGTTCTGTTTTAGAAAAAACAGGATATTCGGAAGGTAAGGATAAATTTAATCATATTTATCCAAATACAAATTGGAAGTCAGGAATAAATCATGCGGTTGAAATAGGCATTGGAAACAAGGAGTATGAACTTATAAAAGTTTAACATTCTTTATTGACACAAATCAGAGGCGAGTTAGCATGACCGCGAAATTTTAAACGGAAGAAAAGAAATGAAAAAATTTGTTTTGCTGATTTGTGTTTCAATACTGACATTGAATAGTTTGACTGCTCAGGTTCCAGAAGAGAATACGGGAAATGCGGTAGTTACTTCGGATGATTCTCCAAAGGGATATTATAATCCTGAAACTGAATATTTTAACCTGAGTTATAATGCAAGAAGATATGGCAAATATATAATAACCGGTGCAACACCGCCTATAATTCTTCTTTTTGGAATCAAGGCATGGGACTGGGAAAATAATCACGATTTTTATTCAAAAGATGAAGGATGGTTCGGTCAGGGAACTGATTTCGGCGGTGCGGACAAATGGGGTCATTTTTATGCTCATTATGTTACTCAAAGACTTCTCTTTACTCTTTATGACCATTTAGATACTTCACCTTCCGATCGATGGGTTTATTCAATTGGTATGACAATGGGTGTCGGTTTTCTTATAGAAGTGGGTGACGGCTTCTCTTCACAGTACGGATTCTGCTTTCAGGATCTTGCGATGGATTATGCCGGTATTGCTCTCGGAGCCCTTTTGGATTATTCACCGACTATGGATTCTTTTCTAGGTGTTACTATAAGGTATATCCCGACAAAAGCTTTTAGAGATGAAGATAAAGGTTTAAAAAGGACTCTGACATTTGTAAATGATTACAGTGGATATATCTATATGATGAATTTCAAGCTTGCAGGTTTCAAGTATGTCGGATATGATATTCCTAATTTTATGCGGTACATACAGCTTGATTTGGGATTTTATTCAAGAGATTATACTACATATGATAAAAAAGCCGGGGTAAATGATGATAAACGTCGTGGAATTTATGCCGGAATTTCGATTAATTTCTCTGAAGTAGTTAAAGACATGTATTCTGATCATTCGAGTGTGGCATGCAGGCTTTCTCAGGTTCCATTTAAATATTACTCGATTCCATCGGGTCCGGGACATTCATTTGGTCTTTCTAAATAAGTTTACAAATACCCGAAAGAAGAGATTTGCAGTTATTTTAATATTGCTTCAATTCTCTTCTTTAACGTTTCTTGATAAAATATCAGCTGAAGAAGAGAAACAGTTTGTTCTTTGGACTTTTGCTGATATTCAGCCGCGAGATGACGATGAAAGAGAAGATTTTGAAATAACGGTTGAAGATGTAATCAAGAATAAACTCCAGGTTGACGCGGCTGTATGTGCCGGAGACATGGTTCAGCTTTCCAGCAGACAGGATCCGGATGAAGAATGGAAGTGGTTTTATAAGACGATTGAACCGCTTGATATAAAAAACTTTTACGAGATAATAGGAAATCATGATGCGCGGAATATTCCCGCGTATTTTAAGTATACCAAAAAGCCCATGCATTATGCCGTCCGCTTCGGGAATCTTTTGCTGATTCTTCTTTCCGATGAAAAAAATTCATCAGGTACGGATATATCTGACAATGCTTTTCTCTGGTGGAAAAAGCTCATAGAAGACAATCAGTCAAATATTATTATTACTATAACCCATTCTCATCTTGGCGGAACCGGTTTTGCTTATAATTATCCGAGTTATCGTAATGTAGTTGATTCGGAAAGATTTACGGAAGTTCTAAAAAAACAACGTGTAGATTATTGGTTATTCGGACATACTCATGTTCCATCAACTTTGAAGGGAAAGAACCGGAAGATAAATTCTCTCGGAGGAACTCATTTTATAAATATTGCTGCAATAAGGGAAGATTATTTTCTCAGTTTTGCTGAGTCCAAGTTTTTTTATTTTACGCCGGGCAGTGATGTCCTGACTATTAAAACTAGAAATCATCGCAAGAATAAATTTATGAATTCGATTGAAATAAGGGAAAAGATGAAAACGGCTTTTGTTTATGATGGAAGCACCCCGGAATTCATCGAATTCCGGGAAAATGATAAATAAAATCTCAGTTCAGCTTATCTTCAATTTCTTTTGCCATTTTAGTTATATAAGGAAAATTGCTCACTTCATCAACTAATAGAATAACTGAAAGGTTATCTTTGGACACAGTGAGAACTCTATCCTGATTATTTCTTGAGAATTCCTCAATCTTCAGAATTTCTTTTTTTGAGCTTGTATCGTCCTTAAACATAATAATAAAGCATACAATATCATCATTATAAGGAGAAGATTCTTTGGCAATAATTGATATATGAATATCCTTTATAGCTGTTGATTCTGCATCGGGATAAATGTTTTTAGTAAGTTTGTTTATTGCATTCTTGTCGAAATTCCATGGATTTGCAAGAATAGTTGATTTTGCAAAGTTAGGAATTTTTCCGAAGATAAAGCCTTCCGGAAGATCGTTTTCTGTAATTTTAATTTTATCAACAACAGCTTTGTCATATCCGGAGCTGGAATTAAGCGGAAGTATTAGTGCAAAAAGGAATAAAAAAATATTTATTGTCATAAAAATTTTGTTCTTCATAATAATCACCCCAAAAATTTTTTAAAATATCTTTGACAGATTTTATCTCCGATAAGAAAACTATGTCTGTTAGAGCTATCGGTATTTAGAAAAAAATCTTGATAAAAATAAAAAACGAGACATAATTTTTTTATTGACTTTCGTCATCGGCAAAGTAGTCTCTCCATTACCCTATAAAAGAGAACTTGGAGAATCGCTTTTTTGCGAGTCGGGATTCTTTTGCTTTTGCTTGATTATTGAATATACAATGTAGTAGGTTAATAATGCCAGAACTTCGTTCATCACTGAAATTCATTTTAAAACGCGACGGCCGTTTGGCTGAGTTTGATCCTAAGAAAATCGCCGAAGCTGTTTTCAAAGCTGCCAGATCTGTAGGCGGAACAGACAATGAAAAATCAGAAGGTGTTACGCGTTCGGTTGTAGATATTCTTGAAATAATATATAAAGACGGAAGAGTTCCGACTGTTGAGAATATTCAGGATCTTGTAGAAAAAATTCTTATAGAGAAAGGTCACGCTAAAGTAGCTAAGGCTTATATTCTTTATAGAGATCAGCATAGAAAGATCCGTGACAGCAAAACTCTCATGAATGAGGGTCTGGATCTTATAGACAATTATCTCGACCGTAGTGACTGGAGAGTCAAAGAAAATAGTAATATGAGTTATTCCCTTCAGGGACTTAATAATCATCTTGCTTCTGCTCTAACTGCAAAGTACTGGTTGGAAAGAATCTATCCGCCGGAAATCAGGGATATTCATAATTCATGTGATGTTCATCTTCATGATTTGGGTCTCCTTTCCGCTTATTGCGTAGGCTGGGATTTAAAAGATCTTCTTCTTTCCGGTTTCGGTGGAGTTGTCGGAAAAATAGAATCAAAGGCCCCAAAACATTTTAGAACTGCTTTAGGGCAGATTGTAAATTTCTTCTATACATTACAGGGAGAATCTGCAGGAGCTCAGGCTTTTGCTAATTTCGACACATTTCTTGCTCCTTTTATCCGTTATGACAAACTTACATACAAGGAAGTTAAACAGTCGTTACAGGAATTTTTCTTTAACATGAACATTCCTACCAGAGTGGGATTTCAGACTCCATTTACGAATGTGACTCTTGATTTGATCGTTCCTGAGAATATAAAAGAAGATTACGTTGTAGTAGGCGGAAAATATCTTGAAACTAAATACGGCGAATTTCAGGAAGAAATGGATATGTTCAATGCCGCTTTCTGCGAATGCCTTTTAGAAGGGGATTCAAAGAATAGAATTTTTACATTTCCGATTCCAACCTATAATATAGGTAAAAACTTTGATTGGAATAACAAGAAACTCGATAAGCTGTGGGAAATGACTGCGAAGTACGGAATTCCTTATTTTGCTAATTTTGTGAATTCAGACATGAATCCTGAAGATGCACGTTCAATGTGTTGCAGGCTGAGACTGGATAACCGTGAATTACGTTCACGCGGAGGAGGACTTTTCGGTGCAAATCCTTTAACAGGAAGTATCGGTGTTGTTACTATTAATCTTCCTCGTCTTGCATATCTTACAAAAAATGAAGATAAATTTTTTGAGCGTCTTTCTGAACTTATGGATTTGGCTAAGGAATCTCTTGAGATTAAAAGGAAAGTTCTTGAGAATTTTACTCTAAGCAATCTATATCCTTATACAAAGCATTATTTGAGAGATATATTTGAAAGAAATAATCAGTACTGGTTGAATCATTTTTCGACTATCGGACTTGTTGGAATGAATGAGGCTCTGTGTAATCTTATTGGTAAGGATATTTCAACAAAAGAAGGTAAAGCTTTTGCGGTAAAAGTTCTTGATTATATGAGAGAAAGAATAATGTCTTATCAGCAGGAGACAGGAAATCTTTATAATCTTGAAGCTACTCCAGCTGAAGGAGTTTCTTACAGATTTGCAAAAAACGATAAGGCAGAGTTTCCTGAAATAATTACTTCGGGAGATAACGCTCCATATTATACAAATTCGGTTCATCTGCCTGTAAATCATACAGATGATATTTTTGATATTCTTGACCATCAGGACGCATTGCAGGTTAAATTTACCGGAGGAACGGTAGTTCACGCTTTTCTTGGCGAAAACATTCAGGATCCTCAGATGGCAAAGGCTCTTGTGAAAAAGATTGCGGAAAACTATCACCTTCCGTATTTCTCTTTGACACCTACATTTTCTATTTGTCCAATTCACGGGTATATTCCCGGCGCGCATAAGTTCTGTCCTTATGAACACAGCAAAGAAGATTTGGAAAGGTTCGGAATTGTTCTGCAGGATGAAAACGCGGAAAAAAAAATAGCTTCAATTTAAAAATGAACTATATTTGTCTCAGACCCTTTTAGGGATTGGGATTCTATTATCAAAAAACGGGGGAAACATGGAAAAGGAAAAAAGAATGCCAGTAGAGGTTTATTCAAGGGTTGTGGGATATTTCAGACCTGTAAATCAGTGGAACAGAGGAAAACAGGAAGAGTTTTCTGATAGATTGATGTATTATCCCGAACAAGTCGAAGAAAAAATCTACGCATGAAGATCAGAGGTCTTCAGAAGACGTCTCTGATTGATTATCCGGAAAAAATTTCTACGGTAATTTTTTCAAGCGGATGCAATCTAAGATGCGGGTTTTGTCATAATTCTGAGTTGGTTAACAACACTGAAGAAAAAGGGGGGATATCCGAAAAGGATATCTTTGCTTTTTTGTCTTCTCGCAAAGGTCTTGTCGATGCGGTTGTTCTTTCAGGAGGTGAACCTCTTTTTCAGAAAGATGTAATTGAATTTATTGCATCGCTGAAAAAATCCGATCTTTTGGTGAAAATTGATACTAACGGATTTTTCCCTGATAAGCTGAAGACAGCACTTGATATGGGCATTGACTATGTTGCTCTTGATATTAAGACTTCACCGTCGAAATATCCCGTTATTACCGGAGTGAATGCTGATTTTGAAAAAGTTCAGGAATCATTTAATTTAATAAAGGGTTCTTCTGTTGATTATGAACTAAGAATGACATGCGTTGACGGTTTTTGTTCGGATGAAGACATTTCTGAAATTGAAAGAGCTGTAGGAAAAGTTAAGAGATTTTATCTCCAGCAATTTGTTCCTGAGTCTGCTCTTGATCCTGCATTTCAGGATATTTCTCCTCTTCCTTTTTCAAGACTTCTTGAAATAAAAAAGAAAATTTCTGAATTCAGTGATGATACCATCATTCGAGGAATTTCTGAAGAAATTCCGGCTATAAGAGAGATGGCATCGTTATCTGCTAATATATGATTATTTATCAAAGGAGAGCCGCTTCGGGGCAAAGCTGTACTGAAGAGGTGAACATCATCGGTAAAGACATTTGAAGCGGCTCCCGTTCATATCTTAAATTCAACCTAAAAACCGGCAAAATAAAAACTAAAGCTGAAGCATAATAAGAAGAAATTTTACATTGCGGAAACCTGTACATGTTTTTGCTTTAGGCTAGAGAAAAGAAAGAATGAGAAAAACTTATTTTGCCATGTCTCTGATTTCTTTTTTTAATTTTTCATGGTGTTCGTTTACAATAGAGTCAAGTTTGTCGAGAAAATTGTCGCCGTAGGTAGTTGATTTAGGGGAATAGAAAAGAGCGGAAGGAGAAACTTTAAGTTCTGCCGACAATGCTTCAAGCAGTTCCGCGGAAACGAATTTTTTGCCGGTTTCAATATTTCCGAGATGAACTGTACCTACACCGACTTTTTCAGCGAGTTCTTCCTGGGTAAGGCCCAGTTTTTTTCTGTAGTGCTTGAGATTTTCGCCGAAAATTCGTTTTATATTCATAACATTAGCCGTCATAAGATTAGCAAAAATTGATAAAAGGTAAATATTCCAAAAGTGTATAATAAATATATAAAACAGTCTTAAAGTATATATTAATCTTGACAATAAGTTGTTTTAATAGTCTTATAGGAATGTATCAATAAGTATTACAGCCTTAAAGTGTAATTCTCCTGTTTTTCCTCAAAAATAGAGTTGAGAAGAATTTTGACAATTTAATCCGCCTTTGAGGCGGATTCTTTTTTTAAAAAGAAATTGACTGACTGAAGTACGGGTTTAAACCACGGTTAACTTAAGCTTAATGTTATTTGAAATTGACCTTCGGAGATGGAGATGAATATTCCGTTTCAGTCTGCGAATTGTTCTCCGGTTTATAAAAAAGATATTCCGGTGTTTGAATTAGAGCAATTCTGCGGCATTCCTTTTGACCAGTTTAGATTATGCGCATTTTTCGGTGTACCTGAAGGTGATTCTGTAAAAGTATACACTGTTCTTGCAGAAGAAAATTCCGAAAAACTTTCCATTATTTCCACAATTCTACGAAAAGATTCAGAATACTTTTCTCTTTCGGTAAAATTTCCTCAGTTTCATCTTTTCGAACGCGAACTTTATGAGAACTTTAAAATAAAGCCAATCGGGCATCCTTGGCTCAAACCTGAAAGGGAGACTACCGGTAGTTATCCTTTTTTCAAATGCAATGGTTCTGAGACACATGAGGTTGCTGTAGGTCCTGTTCATGCTGGAGTAATAGAACCAGGTCATTTCAGATTTAATTGCGCGGGAGAAAATATTCTTTCGCTTGAAATAATGCATGGATATCAGGCTCGCGGTGCTGAAAAACTTTTTCTTGAAGGAAATATTTTTTCTAAAAGGACACTTGCCGAATCAGTATGCGGTGACAGCGCAATTGCAGGTGTAAGTGCATATGCGGGTTTATTGGAGTCTCTCGGTAGTTTGAAAATTGAAAAAAACATTCAAGTTCAAAGAGCTCTAATGCTCGAATTAGAAAGGGCTGCTGTTCATATAGGAGACTTAGGAGCGATTGCCGGAGATATAGCTTATATTTCAGGAGCAGATTTTTACGGTGCAGTAAGAACTATTGTAATAAATACTTCTCAGTCAATCGGAGGAAATAGATTCGGAAGAGGTTTTGTAGGAATCGGTTCCAATAGATTTCCGATACAAAAGCAAATTGCTGAAGCGGCTATAATAAATCTTAGAAAAGTTAAAGAAGATATCGACGCGATTTCTTCAGCATTTTTTTCGGATCCGATAGTATTATCCCGTCTTGAAGATACATGCGTTGTTGATAAAAATGAAATGATAAGACTCAATGTAGTCGGTATGGCTGCCAGATCATGCGGAATAAAAAGAGATGTTAGAAGTGATAATCCATGGGGATACTACAAAGAATTAAAAATGAAGTCTCATGTTCTCGATAAAGGAGATCTTTTTTCAAGAGCTTATTTGCGTTATCTTGAAGCAGTTGAATCTCTTGAGACTTCTATAAGTATTTTGTCAGAAATAGATTTATCAGTTTGTACAGAAGAAAAGACTTTTCCACTTCAGCCTGATTCTGTCTGTGTATCTCTGGTTGAAGCATGGAGAGGGGAGCTTGCACACATTCTTTTAACGGATTCAAAAGGAGCTCCTGAATTTTATAAGATTAAAGATCCTTCTTTCAATAACTGGAGTGCGCTTGAATTAGCTGTAAGAGACAATGGAATATCGGATTTTCCGGTATGTAATAAAAGCTTTAATCTGTCATATTGCGGATTCGATTTGTGAGGAATTATGTTTGATCTTCTTTATGCCAGAAAACGGCATGGAATTCAATATGTTAAAAGTATAACAGGATCTGTTCTTAATGAAAGATTCAGAGGCTTTCCTTTAATAGACGAAAATGCTTCAAAAGAAGATTTTTTGCAGATTTCTGAAAAATGTCCTCTCTCGGCAATCGATTCAGAAAAATTTACGCTTGATTTAGGCAGATGTAATTTTTGCGGAGCCTGCGCAGAAAGCGGAAGTAAAATTAAATTTTCAAACAAGCACAAGACCGGGACTGATTCACGAGATAAGTTGTTGATTCATAAAGGAGACACCTTCGAATCATTTTTTGCAAATTCTATTATTGTAAGAAAAGAAATAAAAAAACTTTTTGGCAGGTCATTAAAACTGCGTTCTGTTTCGGCCGGAGGATGCAATGCCTGCGAAATGGAACTTAATGCCTGTGGAAATGTAAACTTTGATATGGGCCGTTATGGAATTGAAGTAACCGCTTCTCCGCGGCATGCAGACGGAATAATAATTACAGGTCCGGTTTCTGCAAATATGAGTTATGCCCTTGAAGAAACTCTTTCGGCTGTACCGGAGCCAAAGATAATAATAGCTTTGGGAACATGTGCGATTAGCGGAGGCTTGTTTGAAAAAAGTCCGGATATTGACAGAAGTTTCTTTCAAAAGCATAAAATTGATCTTTATATTCCGGGATGTCCTCCGCATCCTCTAGCTTTTATTAATGCGCTGATTAGATTTATGGGGATTAAGTATGAATAAGATATTTATATCGACAGTTCTTTTTACCGCAGGCGGAATTTTATCTGTTATTCTTCCTAGAAAAATTTCTAAACTGATATCTTTTCTTTTAATTCTTGCGGGCTCATCAATAATTCTATTTTTTTCTATGAATTATTTGCTTTCTTCTTCTGTGACTGAGAAAAGTGTTTCTGTTTTGTTTTCTTTTCCTTTCAATGAAGTTGTGTTTAAAACTGATTCTCTATCAGCTTTTTTTCTTTTAATACTTTCTTGTGGTTTTATTTTTAATTCATATTCTTCATTTGTGAATTCACTCAGAAAAAAACATGCCAGTAGGTTAGATTTTTTCTTTTTATCAATATTTTATTCGGCTATGATTTTAGCAGTTACGGTTTCGCACACTATTGTATTTATTTCTCTTTGGGAAATAATGACTATTTCTTCATTTGCTCTTGTTATGCTGAATCATGATCAAATTGATGAATTTCCTTTTAAAATAAATTATCTTACCGCTATGCATGTAGGAATGTTTCTTCTTCTGGGGGCTTTTCTCTATATATCCGTTGATACTTCATCTTTTATTTTTTCGGCGCCTCATCAATTTAAAGGAATAATGTTTATTTTGCTTTTTTGCGGTTTTGCTTTTAAGGCTGAATTTGTTCCTTTTCATCCATGGGCTCCGCATCTGTATCCTGATATGCCTGCGCATGTTTCTGCTGCTTTTTCGGGATTTATGATGAAGCTCGGTATTTACGGAATTTTAAGAACATTCATTTCTTTCGGAGAAGTACCTTTATGGTGTGGTTATGCTGTTTTGGGGATTTCACTCGCAACCACATTTTACGGAATAATTTTTGCATTTGTTCAGCGCGATATAAAGCGTCTTTTAGCATATTCAAGTATCGAAAATATGGGAATTATCGGAATAGGAATAGGTTCAGGAATAATTTCCTTTCATTATGGATATACAACTGCCGGTATATTTTCTTTCGGCGGAGCTTTGATTCATGTTTTAAATCATTCAATATTTAAGCCGCTTTTATTTTATTCTGCCGAAGTTGTTGAAAATATAACCGGCACACGCGATGTTGAGAAACTCGGCGGAGTAATGAAATACGCTCCGGTTGCTGGAACTGCTTTCCTTGTAGCGTCTCTTTCTATCTGCGGTATTCCTCTTTTTGCAGGATTCGCCGGAGAGTTTTCAATTTATATAGGTTTGTTGAAAGCGATAGTGAAAAATCCTTCAGCCGGAAACGTTGTTTTCAGCGTGCTTGCGGTTTCTCTTCTTGCTTTGAGCGGAGCAATAGCTTTGATAACATTCGCCAAAGCTTTCAGTGTTATTTTTCTTGGGGAAAAACGTTCTAAGCATAATTTTGAAAAAGAGTCACGGTTATCGTATTTCCCGCTGATTTTTCTTTCTCTTATTTCTTTTGTGACAGGTATTTTTCCTCAGTTTCTCGTTAAGCTTGTATCCAGACCATTGCTTGATATTTTCGGAATGGATTTTTATACGTCATTCGGATATATTTCACAGTTGTTTCAAAAGCTCTCGTATGTTTCGATTCTTTTATCTATTACAATAGTGTTGCTTTGTTTAATCAGATACTTGATTTCAAGAGGGAAAATCAGAATTTCTGATACCTGGGGATGCGGTTATGATAAACCGACAAGCCGGATACAGTATACAGGATTTGGTTTTTCTGAAAATTTCTCTTCATCTATATCAGGTATTCTTCAGCAGAAAGATAAAAAAGCATCCGCCTCGGGTCTTTTCCCGCGTGAAGCTTTTTTTGCTGCCAGATTTTTTGATATTTTTGAAAGTAAAATATACTATCCATTGATGAAATATTTTCGTCATGCTCTTTCTGTATTTTCAAACATCCAAAGAGGAAATACACAGATATATGTTCTATACGGATTATTTTTTGCACTTGCAGCGGTAATATGGATTATAGCGGGAGCATGAAATGAAAGATATTGTTTTAAAATATGCTGTTTTTGGAATATACATTTTAGTTTTTCCTTTTATTTATATCGGTTTGATTAATAAACTGAAAAACATCTGGTGCGGAAGAAAGGGTGCACCTGTTTTACAACCGTTTTATGACTTTATAAAACTAATAAAAAAGACTGAAGTTATAAGTTCAAAAACAACTTTTGTCTTTTTCTTTGCTCCTGTTGTTTCGTTTGTTGCGGTTATTTTTGCCGCATTAGTTGTACCCGGCCCTTACGGAATATCTATAATCAGCTTTGACGCAGATTATATTTTCTTTGCATACTTATTAAGTCTTTCTAAGTTTGTTTCAATTGCCGGAGCAATGGATACCGGAAGTAGTTTTGAGGGGATGGGTGCGGCAAGAGAAGCTTCTTTTACTTCGTTTGTTGAACCCGCGTATATGATGCTTCTAACTACTATTGTTTATGCGACAGGTTTTCTTTCCTTTCAGCAGATTCTTTCTGTAATACAAGGCTCAACCGGATGGAGTTTTATTACAGCAGCTCCAATAATTGTGGCTCTTTTTATAATGCTTCTTTCAGAAGGATCCAGAGTTCCTCTTGATGACCCGAAGACTCATCTTGAACTCACAATGATTCATGAAGTAATGGTTCTCGACAATTCGGGACTATCCCTGGCTCTAATAAACTATACTTCCGGTCTAAAGATGTGTGTAATAAGTTCAATCATTGCTTCGGTATTGATTCCTCAGGAAACTGTGGGACACAAGTATATACTTTTGTTTTTCGCAATTATTGCCGGAACTTCTCTTATTGTGGGAGCGATTGAGTCTGTTTTCGCGAGGGTGAAAATGAGTCATGTTCCGCGTTTTGTTTTTACTATGGTTTCAGTTGCCATCTTTGTAATGGCGATTTCGTTTTTGAAAATATTCAGAGGTGTAATATGAGCGATATCGCCGCTGTTCTTATGGGAGTAAGTCTTCTTTATATTTCAACTACCGCCCGGTTGGAATCTTATATCAAAATGCTTATGCTTCAGGGACTGCTTCTTTTTTTAATCGCGGCCGGAAATGCTCATGGAATATCATTTTCATCAATTGTAATTGTCGGAATAGAAACAGTTGTTTTCAAATCGATATTAATTCCATTATTTCTTCTTAAGACTATAAGAAAAAATCAAATTAAGAGCGATGTAGAATCATATTTCTCCGGATTTACATCTCTTTTTATTGTAACTGCAATATTGACTCTCGGTTTTCTTTGTGCTTATCTTTCTGCTACCTCAAGTGCCGTGCTTGAACCTCTTTATTTCGGAATCTCAATTTCTGCGATGCTTACAGGTTTTTTTATAATTGCAACCCGAAAGAAACTGATAACTCACATTATGGGATACATGATTCTTGAAAATGGTATATTTCTGCTTTCTCTTTCTGCTGCAAAAGAAATGCCGTTTATAGTTAATCTGGGAGTTTCAATGGATATTTTCATTGGAGTTTTTCTGGCTGGTATATTCATAAACAGAATAAAGACAAATTTTGATCAGCATGATATTGGTGATATTTCAAGATTGAAGGATTGATATGTACGAATTACTTATTTATTTTCCGCTTTTGCTGGCTTTAATGTCGATCGTTTTACGCAGAAAGAATTTTTCTGTGTTTATTTTGCCTGTTTGGTCTGTTATTCAGACAGCGATTATATTCTTTCTGGTTTTCGGGAAATTCAGTTTTCTGTATCACGGAACCGAAAAATATTTTGCGGTGGATCACTTAAGCGGATTATTTTTGATTATAACAGGGTTTCTGTTTATCGGGAGTTCTTTTCATAGCATAGACGCTCTTAAAGAAAGAGATAAACGCGATTCTTCATTTTACTCATTCAATCTTCTTGTTTTTGTTTTTGCGGTCAATGCTCTTCTTATGAGTAAACATCTTGGTTTGATGTGGGTTTTTATTGAAGCGACAACGCTTTCGGGTGCAATGCTGATTTATTTTGAGAAGAAGCATTCATCTATTGAAGCGGCATGGAAGTATATTTTCATTTGTTCAATTGGTGTTGCTTTCGCTTTTATCGGAATAATCTTTCTTTCTGCCGCATCTACTCATTCCGTAAATCTTTTCTTTTCTGAGATGAATATTAACGCACCTTCAATGGATAAGACGTGGCTTAAATTCGGATATACTTTCGCTCTGATAGGTTTCGGAACAAAGATGGGACTTGCTCCCGTTCATTCGTGGCTGCCGGATGCTCACTCTGAGGCTGTTTGGCCAGTATCAGCAATGCTTTCAGGGGCTCTTTTAAACGGAGCTTTTCTTGCTATTATGAAACTTACCAGAATTACAGAACTTGCCGGAATACGTTCTTTTTCATCAACACTTCTTCTGGTTATGGGGATTCTTTCTGTTTTAACAGCGGCTGTTTTTGTTCAAAAAACAAGAAACTACAAACGATTACTTGCATATTCATCTATTGAAAATATGGGAATTCTCTCCCTTTGTCTTTATGCCGGAGGAGGCGCTTTGTTTGCGGCTCTAATTCATGCTCTCGGTCATTCGTTGATAAAGGCATCATTGTTTCTAACAAGTGGAAATATTTATAGAAGATATCACAGCAAAGAAATTTTCAATGTAAGCGGTCTGATCACAACCGATAGATTATCGGCAATAATATGGATTATTTCGTTCTTTTGTATTATAGCTTCTCCTCCGGGACTATTGTTTGTCAGCGAGATTCTTCTTTTCAAGGAACTTATGCAGAAACAATCATATGGAATAATGATTCTTCTTTTTGTGCTTCTTGCGGCGGTTGTTTATGGAGCGGCATTTGGTCTTCTTAAAATATGTGTAGGAGAAGCTCCGTCAAATATCGATAAGACGCGTTATTCTTTGAGAAATTATTTGCCGCAGATATTATTTGTTTCAGCAGTTGTAATTTTAGGAGTATACATGCCGGTTTCATTCAAGAGTTTTATTGACAGTGCTCTTGAAGTTATTACGAAGTAGAAGAATATTTTGATGTTATTTTATTTAAGTATTTTTTAAAATCTTCTATTACGTATTGCGGTGAAACAATTTCTATATCTTTTCCCATGCCGAGAATGACTTTGTAAAGCCACTCTTCGTTCTGTGCCTTGAAAGTTATTTCAGAAAAGTTGTCGGTGCGTGTAATGCGGCTCTGAGGAAAAAATTCAGAGATCTGAGTTTCATAAGATGCGAAAAAGCGGATTGTTATTTCTGTATCAGGTTTAATTGAGTAATCTGATTGATATTTTTTACTTCTACGGCAGAATGACTCATCTGAAATCTTAATCTTTTTAATTCTTGAAAGCCGGAAAATTCTATAATCCTCTTTTTCAAGACAATATGCATAGAGATACCATGAATAAGCTTTAAATACAAGGCTGAGAGGTTCGACTATTCTTAAAGATGGTTTAGCATTATAGTCAATATAGTTGAAAGATAATTTCTTATTTGATAGTATAGCTGAGTAAATAACTCTGAAGTCTGTATCAATTTTTTGCTGTGATCCCCATGGATTGATATCGATAATTATTCCGTCATCGCAGAAGTCCCTGCCTTTTTTCCCACCAATCATATTTGCGAATTTGTCGGCAGCGCTTCTGATTCTTTCACTATGAACAAGTCCGGTTATTCCCTTCAACGCAGAAAGAACTTCAATGATATCGTCTTCAGTAAAAAGATGGCGTTCAAGACGGAAGTTTTCCATTATCCCGAAACCGCCGTCATTACCGGGGTACGAAATTATTGGAATACCTGCCATGTTTATTGAATCAATGTCGCGGTAAATTGTTCTTGTGGTGACTTCGAATCTAGAAGCGAGTTCCTTCGCGCTGACCCTGTCTTTGTTAAGCAGAATAACAACAATTGAAAGAAGTCTGTCGAGTTTCATATCGAGTTTAAATTATATTTTCCGTCTGTAAGAACAACCGAAGTTTCGATTTGTCTTTCGGGAACCTTCCAGAATTTTTTGAGAAGGATATTTATGCTTTTGTCATCAACTAAAGAAAAACCGTTTTTTTGATAAAAGGTAATGGCCCAGACAGCGTCCTTCCACGTTCCGATAAGTACCGGTTTGTCTGAATTTAAAAGAAGATGTTTAAGAAGAATTCTGCCTATTCCTTTATTGCGTTTTGAGGTGCGAACATAGGCATGACGGATCAGCTTTACTTCTTCTTTGTCCTGAATTCCCATCACTCCGATGGTTTCATCATTATCTGTGTAGCATGAAAAAACAACTCCGTCAGAAATCTGCTCACGCAGTTCAGATTCGCTCATATAAGGTTCATGCCATCTGTCTGCAGGAATAATTCCTTTATAGGCCGAAGCCGCGTCGTTGATAATTTCATAAATATCATTAAAATCGTTTTCATTGCACTGTCTGATCATATATCCTCCTTACTTACCAAATGAACGGAATTAGTTTTTTTGTTTTAATTGTATATCTCTTCCATTGTTCTGAAAATGTTTGTTCCAGAATAAATTCCTCATCATTTATTCTCCACAATATAACTAATAGAATTATTAAAGAGAAGAGAAGAGGCATATATGTGTTAAAAATGAGAGGAATACCGCTAAAAGTCAATTGTATTCCAAGGTACCGCGGATGACGTATTATCGAGTAAGGCCCATTTGTTATCAATTGATGATCTTTAATTATTGTTACATTTACATTAAACTGTTTTCCGAGAATAAACGCAGAGTAGTTCATTAAGCAAAATCCGAGGATAAAAAGAATGTTGCCAATTATACCAGATAAAGAGGATTTAGAAAACAAGAATAAATTATAACTTTCAAATAAAGACGAACAGATGATAATAAAAATCGGAAGTAATTGTAGCAGGACAAGTGACAATTTATGTGATTTTACTTCCTTTAGTCCCTTATCGGAAATTTTACTCTGAAATGGAACGATAAAAGCAGCAGGAATATTTAAAACTAGAACAGATAAGAAATAGAAAAGTTTTGTTCTATCATCAAAAAAAATACTTAGATCCTGATAGTTAACAATAAGAGAACTGCCTAAAAAGATAACGATTGAAATCAAATATATAATAAACATTTGAAAATATAGTTTCATGATTAACTCTGTTATATGATTAATCATTAAATAGTATATTAACGTAAATGCTCAACAAAAAAATATTTGACGATTATTGATTTAGTGATTAATCTCTTTTGTCTTTTTGCGGTTGACTTATTCAAAAAATAATCTATTAATATTGCATTATATAAAAGGAGAAAGCGGATTTGATTCCGCGAATAAACTATGAAGAAAAAAGTTGTTTTAATGCTTTTGGCTTTAATTTTTTCAGCTGCTTTTCTTGATGCGGCAGTAACAATCAGATATTATAACAAAGATTCCAACACTCACGTTATGAAAGTAAAAATTTCAGGATCTTCAAAAACTGTTGAATTCGGAAGCAGCAGAACTTCCACAGTAACTATACAGGGAGGAGATAACACCTGTGTAATAGAAACATCATGTGGAAACGTAACAGTGAAAGATGGAGCAAATATTGAGATTAAGAACGGGTGTATTAAAGTTAATTGAGCGATTTCGTCGAATAGAATAAAAAACCGGAGAAATTGTTTCTTCGGTTTTTTATTGTGTTGAGATGTTTTATTTCTAGTAATTATCATTAGATTATCAGAAGTGGAGTATAAAATGAAAAAAATCAGAAAACCTCTTGGCATTATAATCGTTATTTTTTTATTCATGAATCTGATTGCGTTTATGCAGTCCTATGGCTTTACTCATTATTCTGGAGAAGAAAAGGCTGTTCCGCTTGATATAGCTACATTAACATTAAAAGATAAGCTTCAGACTCTTGTGTTTGGTCTGAAGAAACCACGAACCAAAAATATAATATTTCCGTCATGTGAATATAAAACTGTTATGTTGGGAAAGAATCCTCAAATCGAATGCTGGGAGTTCAATCATAAAAAATCTAAAGGAACTGTAATTCTCTTTCACGGATACGGAGGAAAAAAGTCAAATATGATCGACCGTGCGGAGGCTTTCGCTGCTGAAGGGTATTCCTTTCTGTTAGTTGATTTTATGGGAGCTGGCGGTTCCGAAGGCGATGAAACGACGATTGGATATACAGAGGCGGAACAGGTCAAAAGTTCCTACGAGTATGTTTCTGCAAAAGAAAAAAACATAATTCTTTTTGGGTTTTCAATGGGAGCAGCTGCAATAATGAGAGCTGTTGACGATTACAATATTTCTCCATCTGCAGTTATTCTGGAATGTCCTTTCAGTACTCTTTACAGAACTGTATGCAATAGATTTAATCTGCTTGGTGTTCCTCAATTTCCTTTTGCAGGAATGATTGTTTTCTGGGGTGGAGTTCAGCATGGCTTCTGGGGTTTTTCTCATAATCCTTCTGATTACGCGAAGAGCATAAAATCAAAAGTTCTGCTTCTTCATGGAAAACTTGACGACAGAGTCGGTCAGGATGAAATGAAGCTTATTTATGATAATATTTCTTCGAAAAAAATACTATTAGAATATAATGATGCAGAACATGAAACACTTTATTCAAGCAATCCTTCAAGATGGAAGAAGGATGTATTCTCGTTTATTAAGAATTGATTTAGAGAAATCTTTTTACTTGACCGCATTTTTCTTTTCAGAGAAAAAGGAAATATCCGACGGGGTGGCGTAAAGTCTGAGATTATACCCGATGAACCTGCTGCAGGTAATTCTGCCGAAGGGAGACGGTCATTATGATTGTTTATTCATCTCCGCCGGAAATATTAACGGCGGAGATTTTTATGTTAGCATCATTTTCAATCATACCAATCGGAGAGGGCGATGAGTTAAAAGAACTTATTGCTAAAGCAGTTTCAATCATTGATAAATCGGGTCTTCCGTATAAACTCGGGGCAATGCAGACTACAATTGAAGGAAAACAGGAAGTAGTTCTTTCGGTAATAATGAAATGCCATAATGAATTATTAAAAGAAACATCGAGAGTATTAACACACATAACCATAGATGACAGAAAAGGAGCTGAGGGAAGGCTTGAAGGAAAAGTTTCTGACGTTCGAAATATTCTAGGAGATAGTATTAGCCATGAATAAAATAAGAATCGGAAAAATGTCTCCTGATAAAATGGAAGCTCTTATCGGAAATTCTTTTGGAAAGAAATCATCTGATGTTATCGTAGGTCCCGGTGCAGGTCTTGATGCTGCTGTGATAAGGCTTTCTGACGGAAGGGTAATGGCTATTGCGGAAGACCCAATCTTTCCGGCTCCTGGACTTCCTCTTGAAACGTTCGGATGGTTCACTGTTCATATAGGAGCAAGCGACGTTGCAGTTACAGGAATAAAACCTCAGTTTATGACTTACACACTTCTTCTGCCGCCCTCATTTTCAGAAGAAGATACTAAGACTATAATTGAATCAATATCTAGAACGGCAGAAGAGCTTGGAATAACAATCGTAGGCGGTCATACCGGATGGTACGGTGCTGTAACGGTTCCGACAATTGGCGGTGTAAGCGTCTGGGGATTCGCTGATTCTGATAAATGGATTTCGCCGGGCGGAGCAAAAGACGGAGACATCATTCTTATGACAAAAGGCCCTTCAATAGAAGCATCTTCATTGCTTGCGATATTGAAGGCAGAAAAATTGAAGGGAAAAATATCTGACGGAAATCTTGAAAGTCTTATTAAACGTTCAAACGAGATTACAGTTGTAAAGGATGCTCTTCTTGCTTTTGAATCAGGTGAAGTAAACGCGATGCATGACGCAACAGAGGGCGGAGTTGTTGGCGGACTATGGGAAATGTCATATTCATCAGGAATTTCTGTGTTCGCCGATTTTGACAGTGTCGATATTCCCGATGATATTCTTGCTCTTTCAAAAGTGCTGAAGTTTGATCCATGGGAAGCAATCAGTGAAGGAACTCTTCTCGCTGCCGTAAAACCCGGAGCAGAGAAGAAAGTTATGGAAGTGCTTAAAGCGAATGGCATAAGAAGCTGGGTTCTGGGCAGATTTGATTCATCTCTTGAAAAAAATATAGTTAAAAGAAGAGATATAGAATCAGAACTTATTTGTCCTGAAGAAGATCCTTTCTGGAAACTTTTCTTTGGTGATTAACAAAATCTTTATAAATAAAGGCTTTTTCCTTATTGACTGAAAAGTAAAAAATTCATTTTTTATAAGTGAGGAAAATTATGCAGAAAAATAAATTAAAATTGATTATACTAGTTATGGTTTTTGTAACGATTTCGTGTGGAGGACTGACACGAGAAGATTTTCAAGACAGCAGTAATAAAAGCGTTTCTGAAAAAATATTGTCTATTGCTTCACTTGCTCCGAGTGGTCATAATACCCAGCCATGGACAGTAAAAGTAATTTCGGATGAGAAATGGATTATCGGTTGGGACAAGAATAGAGCTCTTCCTGCTGTTGATCCTGGAAACAGAGAACTCATAATTTCTCTCGGTGCTTTTTGCGAAGCTGTTAAAATGTCAGCCGCAAAATTCGGTTTGACTGCAACGGTAAAAACTTCAGCATTAAATAATTTTGATGATATAATAGCTGAGATAGTATTCACCCCGGGAACAGTTGAAGATAAATATGCTGAACTTCTTAAAAAGAGAAGAATTGTCAGAAACGGTCATCTTGCGAAACCATTGAGTTCAGAAGACAAGTCTTTGGTTAAGTTAAATCTTTCTTCAAAAATATATTTCTTTGACAGAGAAAGTGAAGAGGGTAAAATTATTGAAAAGGCTGTTCTTGAATCCAATATGGTTCAAACAAAAAGAGAAGATGCCGTAAAAGAATTGGCTGATTGGATACGCTGGTCTGATGAAGAGATAAGAAAAAAAAGAGACGGTTTGACGCCATCCGGTATGGAGATCGGCGGATTAGCAAATCTGTTTGTAAGAAATTTCTATTCAAGGGACGATGTTCTTTCCGACTCTTTCAGGAATTCTTCAATGAAGGCTGTAAAAGAACAGCTTTCTTCATATGGTACATGGATAATTATTACAATAGATAAAGAGACTCCAGCGAGTTTGATGTCTGCAGGGGCGGATTTTTTAAAAATTGGACTTATGGGTGTTGATAAAAAAATAGCTCTTCATCCTATGACTCAGCCGATTGAAGAAAAAGAGTTTAAAATACGTCTTAAAGAAACTCTTCCTGTTAAAGGAGAAATTCAGTTTGTTTTAAGAAGCAGTTATGTCGAAGAGTATCCTTCTCCTGTCAGCGTGCGCATGGAAACCGGAAAAATTATAAGGAACTAATTATTCTTCAGAAGCATTTCTCATGTTCACGGCATGTTTATAATATTCTACAGGCGGCGTAGAAATCTCTTCATTTTTTATGATGAGTTTTCTTGCCCATCTTCTTTCAGCATGTTCGCAAACATCTTTTATATTTCTTCCTGAAAGGCCTTCGCTTTTATCTCCGAGAATATGCAGTTCTTCTTCATTAAGGTGAACTGCATAGTTTGCGAAAATTGATGCACGTTCTTTTGAATTCGGAAGCGGGAAAAAGACAGATTGATCAAATCTGCTAATAAGTGCAGTATCGAGATCGTGTTTACGGTTTGTCGCTCCGATAGTGATTGTGTTTGATGCTGATTCTATTCCATCGAGCTTTCGAAGGAGGACTGAAAGAATACGCCTTGTGGCTTCAAACATATTCTGATCGCGGCTTCCGGCAAGTGAGTCTATTTCATCAAGAAAAAGAATGCAGCTTCCCAGTTCGTCACAAAGATCAAAAATCTTGGACAGGTTTTGCGAACTTTGACCGTACCACTTTGACATTATAGACTCAACTGGAAGATAAACAAGAGGAATTCTGACGTCTCCTGCAATAATTCGTGCTATGGTTGTTTTTCCAACGCCCGGAGGCCCTTCAAAAAGAATAGCCTTTGGTCTGTTTGATTCAAATGTACGCCGTGTTAGTTTTGAGATAGAATCATATACTTCGGGATTTTTAAGAGGCATGATAATTGATTCACGGATGGTCTTTTTGACTTCTTCGTAACCGGCAATGTAATTCCATCCGATTTCCTGATTGTCTTTATAAACAGAAGCTCCAAGACGGGTAAGAAGAACCGAAGGGTCGGCATCAAGAGCCGAAGCAAAAAATAAACGGTATATCTCGATAGTTAAATTAATTTCTTCCTGAGAAAGATTCCCTTTTCTACTGACTTCTATTTTGAAAGAGGAAAGACCTGAAATCTCAATTTTATAATTATCCAGCATGTTTTCTGTCGTGAAAATGTTTTTGTTCATTGCCTGAAAAGCATAGTAGCCGTCACCGAACGAATGAATCCGGATATTTTCAAGATGAGTTTTCATGAGTCCTATAATTGAAAGAACCTTAGATTCGCTTAAAGAAGGAACGGAGAATGAAATGATTGTTCCGCCTTTTTCAAAAGAAATCTTTGGAGGATAAGCTGCCTTGTGTTCAACAAGAAAAGCTGTTTCCTTTTCAATCTGTTCTTTTACCTTATCAAAAGAAATTTCCATAAAATCACCGTTTCTATATTATCGGCAGAATTTACTTTCTTTCGGTATTGATTTCTTGACAGTTTGCTGCAATGAATTTGGATTTGATGATTGATGGAGGATTTATGGTTCGATTAGGTTCGCCTTTTGGAAACGGTTCAACAAAAATGCTTCTTTTGGGTTCGGGTGAGCTTGGAAAAGAAGTAGTAATTGAAGCCATGCGTTTGGGAATTTATGTAATTGCCTGCGATAGATATGAAAATGCTCCAGCTATGCAGGTAGCAAATGATTTCAGAGTATTCAATATGCTAGATGCTGATGCTTTGAAGAAAGAAGTTCGTGAAATCAAGCCTGATTTCATAATCCCTGAGATTGAAGCAATTGCTACCGATGCACTTATAGAACTTGAGAAAGAAGGTTTTCGTGTTATTCCAAATGCGAATGCAGCAAGACTTACAATGAACAGAGAAGGGATAAGATGTCTTGCCGCCGAGAAGCTTAAATTGACAACATCTCCTTATCGTTTTGCCGATGATTTTTCAGCATTTAAAAATTCAGTCAAAGAGATAGGGATTCCCTGTGTAGTTAAGCCTATAATGAGTTCATCCGGAAAAGGTCAAAGTGTTATTAAAACTGAAGCTGATATTCAAAAAGCCTGGGATTATTCTCAGTCAGGGAGCCGCTCCGGTGCGGGTAAAGTTATAGTTGAAGCATTTGTAAATTTTGATTATGAAATAACTCTATTAACAGTTCGGCATAAAGATGGAACGTCTTATCTTGAACCTATCGGTCACATTCAGACTGATGGTGATTACCGTGAATCATGGCAGCCTCAGCCGATGGAAGCGGAAGTTCTTGAGAAATCTAAACTGATTGCCAAGGCTATTACAGATGAAATCGGCGGATATGGAATTTTCGGGGTTGAACTGTTTATAAAAGGAAAAGAGGTTTATTTCAGCGAGGTCTCTCCGCGTCCGCATGATACAGGAATGGTTACTATGATTTCTCAGAATATGTCTGAGTTCGAACTGCATCTTCGGGCGGTTCTTGGTTTGCCGATTCCGCGTATACGTCAATACGGCTCTGCGGCTTCGGCAGCGTTATTAGTTTATGGTGAATCAAAGAATGTATCATTTGAAAATATAGATTCAGCATTGTCTCTTTCTGATACTTCACTGCGTTTATTCGGAAAACCTGAAGTAAGCGGGCACAGAAGAATGGGAGTTGCGCTTGCCCTCGGAGATTCGATTGAGCAAGCGCGTGAAAAGGCGCGAAAAGTCAGAGATGCTGTAAAAACCGTTCTGTAATCAGAACGGGTAACGTATTCCGGCGTTGAAAATGAATCCGGACATATCTATTTCTATGTCATCGGAATTTTTAAGCTTGGCAGAGCGGTAGCCTGTTTCTGCAAGAAATTGAATTTTTGATTCTTTTGCAGGAGAAAATGAAGCGCCAAATGCCAACTGCCATGTAAAACCTCCGAAAAAATCAGCTTTGCTTTTACCGGAAGAATTTTCATAAGTCAGAAGCATTGGAGAATATCCAAGACCTATGTTGAAATAAGGCATAATCCCGTGAAGTTTTTCTTTGAAATTAACAAGTCTTATTTGAGCGCTTCCCAGAATAGGAAACATATAGGCGTCGGTATCTTTAACTTTTGATCCGTCTATTCCTGAGTCTGTTGTAATTCCGTCCAGTCTTTGTCTCCAGCGTATCCAGTAAAAAGAAGGATCGATTCCAAGAGCAAAAAAAGGATCGAGTTCCATGTAATAAGAAAAATTAAGCTGAAGACCGAATCTTTTCGGATCTTTCGCGTGTGAAGTACCAATTTTCCCATCAACAACTGATTTCTCAGCAGCTGAAAGATTAAGTACCATGCTGAGCATTATAAAGGCTAATATATATTTTTTCATTTCTTCACCTCTTCAAAATAATAAAAATAATTTAAAGAGTGTCAATAATTTTAATGGATAAAAAAAGCCGGCTAAGCCGGCTTTCTATTAACGTTCGTTTAAAGGAGTATATTTTTGAGGCGGAAGAACATACTTGTAAGCAGGTCGCATAATTCTGCCGCCGCTTACAATTTCTTCTATGAGATGTGATGCCCATCCAGCGATGCGAGCCATAGCAAAAATAGGAGTATGAAGGTCAGGGTGAATTCCTAACATATCATATACAAAGCCTGAGTAAAAATCAACATTTGCACAGATGACTTTAGATCCTTTTTCTTCTTCAAATACTATTTTGCCAAGTCTTTCAACTTCTTCATAAAGTTCAAATTCATCCTCTCTTCCTTTTTCTTTAGCAAGTTCTTTTGCTTTCTCTTTAAGCAGAATTGCTCTCGGATCAGATAGAGAATAAACGGCATGACCCATTCCGTAAATCAATCCTGTTCTATCAAAAGCTTCCTTACGGAGTATTTTTCTGATATGTTCTTTTAATGCTGATTCATTTGATACTTCTTTTACATTGTCCATAATATCCTGCATCATCATGGAAACTGAATGATTTGCTCCGCCGTGTTTAGGGCCTTTGAGAGAACCAACGGCAGCGCCGATAGAAGAATATGTGTCAGTATCCGTAGAAGCAACTACATGAACAGTGAAAGTTGAATTATTACCTCCACCGTGTTCTGCATGAAGAACAAGAGCGAGGTCAAGAATCTCTGCCTCAGTGCGGGTATATTCCTTATTCGGTCTTACAATGCTAAGAAAGTTTTCAGCTGTTGAAAGGCTTTCCTGCTGGTTATGAATATACAGTGAGCTTCCTTCGAAATAATGCTGCTTGGCCTGAAAGCCGTATGCCACAAGTACCGGGAAACGTGCAATAAGTTCGATGCACTGTCTGAGAACATTTTTGATAGAACGGTCTTCCGGATTCTCATCATAAGAGTAAAGAGTAAGAACCGAACGTGCTATTTTATTCATGATGTCTTTGCTTGGAGCGCGGAATATCATGTTTTCTTTAAAGCCTTCAGGAAGTTCTCTGTTTGTGGCAAGAGAATTAGTGAAATCTAATAGTTCATCTTTCTCCGGTAGATATCCAAACATCAATAGAAAAGCTGTCTCTTCAAAACCGAAACGCTTTTCGTTCTGAAATCCGACAGTCAAATCTTTTACATCAATTCCTCTATATCGGAGGCGGCCTTCGACAGGTGAAGCTTCGCCTTCGTCGACTATATAACCGTGAACATCACCGACTCCGGTTAATCCGACAAGAACACCGCTTCCGTCGGAATTTCGGAGACCGCGTTTGACATTATACCGCGAGTATAGATCCGGGTCGATTTTGCTGGCAATAAGTTTGTTTGCCCATTCTTCAATTCTTTTCATGGTGAATTCACCTCCGAAATATTTGATGTCACTGGAAATTGAAAGGGATTATTTGACAAGCATATAATGATTTAAAATAAAAGCAAAGGAATATTTTTAAAACACAAAATTTGCATGTTGAAAAAGTAAAAATTTAAATTGATGATATTTGCTTATCTTTGAATGAAAATAAGATTTTTAAATATATTATCAGAGATATCTTAAAAAGCTCTTCCCTCGAAATAAATGCAGGGAAGAGCCATGGGGGGCTTATATGGAATTTATAAGTTTTTCTGTTTCGCAAATTTCTGCAAAAGCTTCATGTAAAGAAGCTGCAAATGAAGCATGAACTGCTGAGGCGGGAATGCTAATTTCACCGAAATTTAAATCGCAGGCAGCGCAGGCGTCATAAGCAAGAACGCATTCGTAACCGTAATCTTTAGCGGCTCTGATAGTTGAGTCAATAGAGAGATGGCTCATCATTCCGCAAAATATAAGTTTAGAAATATCATTTGAGTATAGTATTTCATCAAAATCGGTTCCCTTGAAGGCATTCGAAGAATTTTTAATTAGTACTTCTTCGTTTTCAAGAGGTGCGACTGAAGGATGAATTTCTGCACCTGTAGAATCCGGAAGACAGAAAGAAAATCCAGATTCTTTTGATAATTGCTTAACATGAATAACTTTCATATTTTTTTTTCTTGCTGCAGAAAGAAGTTTCGATGCATTCGAAGAAGCTTCTTGTGAACCAAATAATTCTTTTTTTCCGCCTGGGAAAAAGTCTTTTTGAATATCAACTAAAACTAACGCTGTTTTCATTACAATCTCCTTTAACCTTATATAAATATGTTTCAAAAAGATACCGTTTGTTTCATTTATTTTTAATAAAAGTTAAAACTGAGGACAAAGATGAATTGCAGTAATAAATATAATTACTTAGAATAATTCATAATTGCTTTTCCGGTTTCCTCCAGCATTCTTCGAATAAAATCTTCAGATCCATCAATATGTCCGCAAAATACGAAATCTGCAAGTCCATGTGAAAAAATGGCCATCTTAAGATATGCGTCCTTGATTTTCTTTTTTGAAAAACCTGCAAACTCTTCAGTTTTTGAAACTTTTTCAACGGCAAGATCGGCAAAGGCATTAACTTGATTTTTATTAATAAACTTTGCTCCCTCATGCTTTATTATATTATAGTATTCCTTATTATTTCTAACAAAAGAAATCAGATTGAGTCCAATACTTAGAAATTGATTTGCATCCGGTCTTTTTTTATACAATTCGGCGGTAAATATATCCATTATTGCTTTAATAACTTCTTTTTTTAATTCATCAATAGACTCAAAATAAGAATAAATTGGACGGCTGGAAACAGATAACCTATCTGCTAATTCTCTCGCTGTAATAGCCGATAATCCTTTTTCTTCAGCGATATGTAGTGCCGTTTGTATTATCTCTTCCTTTGTAAACTTAGGTTTTGGCGGCATTTATTCTCCTCGAATACCGACATATAACAACATGCAACACATGTTGCGCAACACGTGTTGCATGTCAATGTCTTTTTCTATTTATTATTGACGATCGGGTTTAATTATATTGAATGCAATTATAATTTATTATGAAAATCAGTTATAAAGAATTACTCGATTCAGACTATCACTCAGCTTTTCTGCTTTGGAAAAAAACGGAAGGAATGAGTATTGGAAAAGCAGATACTTTAGAATCTTTTACTTTGTTTCTAAAAATGAATCAAGGACTTAGTTTCGGGGCATTTGTTGAAGAACAGCTTATCGGTACTGTTTTATGCGGAACAGACGGAAGAAGAGGATACGTTTATCATCTTGCAGTAGAAAAATTATATAGGGGCAAAGGTATTGGTTCTAAATTAATTTCTCTGTCTATTGAGGCACTTAAAGGAAAAGGAATCGATAAATGTCATATATTTGTTTTTAAGAATAATGAATCAGGAAATGCATTTTGGGAAAAATCGGGATGGAAAAAAAGGGAGGATATTAACGTATTTTCATTTGAGTGAAGATTTAATGAGAATTCTTTCAATTCTTAATTTGTTATCTTCAATCGAATAATTATCTGTTGATGAAATAAAAACAGAATTGTTTTTAACATATTCCGCGTTTATTGTTTTAAAAAAATGTCTCATTGTTTTCTCTGCGCAGGAAAAAATATCGTTATGATCATTTCCGGCAGTAGCAACAATAATACCCTGCTTTTGTTTTATAAACTCGTTACGCTTATTCATTTCCCAGAAAAGCTGTGCTCTGTCAATTAGTAGTTTTAGTTGAGCAGGAACAGTAGAAAAATACAGAGGAAAAGAAACAGTTATAATATCAGCTTCTTTAATAAGATTATAATAATCTTTCATGTTATCGTCGATTGAGCATTCGGTTGACGTTGAACAATGCAAACATGCAGTACACGGCATGATTATTTCTTTTGAAAGAAATATCTCGTTTTTTTCAGCATCGGGAAAAAGTTTATCAGTTAATAATCTGTGTGCATAGCCCGAAAGAGAATTCTCTCTCGGGCTTGTGTATATTGAAAGAAGTTTAATCTTTAATGCGTCCAAATATCATTCTGCCGGCAGTTGTCTGAAGTACTGAAGTAACTGTAACTTCAACTTCCGAATGCATTTTCTTGCGTCCGTTTTCGACTACGACCATAGTTCCGTCTTCAAGGTATCCTATTGCCTGATTCTGATCTTTTCCTTCTTTAACAAGGCTAACTTTCATTTCTTCACCAGGAAGAACAACAGGCTTGAGAGAATTGGCCAAAAGGTTAATGTTGAGAACATGAACTCCGTGAAATTCTGCAACTTTGTTGAGATTGAAGTCATTTGTTACAACTTTAGCGTTCATGACTTTTGCCAGTTTGACAAGTTTCGAGTCTACTTCAGGAATATCCGGAAAATCCATATCCGAAATTTTAACCTTTATAGATTGATCTTTCTGCATTTTATTAAGAATATCAAGACCGCGGCGGCCTCTATTTCTTTTAATTGAGTCTGCAGAATCTGCTATCATCTGAAGTTCATTTAATACGAAATTGGGAATTACCAGAACTCCTTCAACAAAGCCTGTGTCGCATATATCTGCTATACGACCGTCAATTATAACTGAAGTATCAAGAATTTTATAAGATATAGATCCGTCACTTCCGCCTTCTTTTGAAGGAATGATGCGGTCAAAAAGGGCAAAGTCCTCATTCTTAACAGCCATAAAAATCATGGAGGCAAAACCGAATATATAGACTATATAAAATCTGAGAATGCCGACAACTCTTCCGCTAAGCGGCAGTTCTACTGCAGAAATAGAAAGAGATACAACCAGTCCGGCAATTAATCCGCAGAGTAGACCTACAGAAGAAGAAAAAAGAATACGAGCCGAAAAAGAATGCGAAACATATTCAATAACAATAAGAAATACTAATGAAATAATACCGCCGATTCCTGAAGCTATTGCCGCATAAAACGGCGAATAGACAGAAAAAAACAAATAAGCAAAAGTCATTCCTATTAAGACGAAAAGAAATCTGTATAACTTAATCATTTCAACTCCTTTCAATTAGGGCTAAGTGCTTCTGATACAACATTTCCAGCTTCTTCGATATCAATACTTTTCGCGAGAGCTATTTCATGTATAAGAAGATTATAAGCGTTTTCATAAAGTTTTCTTTCCATTATTGAAAGTTCTTTTTCTCTTCCGCGACGATAAAGATCTCTTGCTACTTTTGATACTTCATAGATTGATCCGCTTTTTATCTTGTCTATGTTGTTCTGATAGCGAAGCTTCCAATCGTCTTCTCTTTCTGTTTCGCCTTGAGAAATTATTGTGAGAACTTTTTTAACTTCGTTTTTTGAAATAATCGGACGAAGACCAACCTGATCGGCGTTTTTTACAGGAATCATTACTTTCATGCCATTGTTAATAATGGTCATTATGTAAAATTCAAGTTTTTGTCCCAAAACTTCTTTTTTCTCGATTGCCTCGATTATTCCGACACCGTGCATAGGGTAAACTAGTTTATCTCCCTGTTTATACATCAACATTCTCCTGATATTAATCTGATAATTCTCCCGAGCGTCTGTTTCCGCCCGAAAGTCCTTCTTTCTCGAGATATTTCTCGAGTATTGATTTCATTTTCCCATGACTTCCGTCACACCATTCTTTTGGACCGCCGCCTTTTACGCTGATATCACCTGAAAATTCTTTACAGTTTGGTCCCGGAATTTTCCCTGTATAAGCACAGAATCCGATTTTAACAATTCCTTCCGGTTCGGGAGGAAATTGTCTGCTTGGCATTCCATTGTATATATCTTTCATATATTTTCCCCAAATCGGAGCTGCAACATTCGATCCAGCCTGACCTCGCCCTAGAGTCATAAAAGGCTTATCATATCCGACCCACACAACGGTAACTACTGCCGGAGTGAATCCGCAGAACCAAGCATCAGCGAAACTTGTAGTTGATCCGGTCTTACCTGCGGCAGGTTCATGAAAGTCACAATCTCCTCTAATCGTTGATGCAGCAGTTCCTGCGTCAACAACAGTTTGCATTAAGGAGCGCATTACATAAGCGACATCTTTTTCAATTATCTGTATTGTATTCTCTTTCTCCTTAATTGCAAGAATATTAGCAACTTCTTCTTCAATATTTGCAATTTCGTTCTCGTCACGATCAAGAACATAGCGTATTGCAAAAGGAATAACGTCGCGTCCCTCATTTGCATAAATAGCATATCCCTGAGCCATTTCGAAAGGAGTTATTTCAGCTGTACCAAGAGCCAGTGATGGATTTGCTCCCAAACGTGAAGGAGGTATTTTAAGCATTTTTGCTGCGTAATCAATGATTCTTTCAGGACCAACCATATCATAAATTCTTACTGAAACGGTATTTATAGAAGCTGCCAATGCTCTTCTTACCCTCACCATTCCCGAAAAATCACCTGAATAGTTATCCGGAGACCATGTTTCGCCGTCTGCCGCAATATTTAATAAAGGCGCATCTGATATCCCTGTTCCGGGATTAATTACGCGGGATTCAATTCCTGCTCCGTAAATAAAAGGCTTGAATGAAGAACCCGGCTGACGTCGTGCCTGAACCGCTCTATTAAACTGATTATCGACTGAAAAATCAGAGCCTCCGACCATGGAAATGATATATCCTGTAGCAGGATCAATCGAAATAAGAGCTCCCTGCACCTTCAAAGAAGATGAAATACTTAATGCTGTGCCGGTACGGAATATTTCGGCTGTTTTATTAAGATTTGCCGAATCGCTGAAAAATGTAAGAATATCCATTTCATCGATTTCGTCATCGATGATTTTCTTGCGTAAAATAGTATCAATATCATTTTTAATCAAGACATTAGGAAGACTGAAGATGGATCTAAGCGTATAATATGTTCCGAAAAGACCTCTGTCAACACCGCCGTTTGAATAACTGTTTGCCTTTGAAGAGATTATATCCTGACGTTCTACACCTTCTTCAAGATATTTTTGTGCCGCGAATTGTTTTTTAAGGTCAAGAGTCGTGTATACGATGAGGCCGTCTTCATAAACAGCTTCTCTTCCGAATCTGCTTTCAAGAATCTGTCTGACGTAATCAACAAAATGGGGAGCATTGTTCTCGATTTTTGTGTAAGCTGTTTTTGTAGGGAACTCCATCAAAATCGAATCAATGTATTTCGGCCAGAATTCTCCATAAATCTTATCCGCATATTCTCTAGTGAGATAACCTTCGCTGACCATACGTCCGAGAATGTCGGGATTTTTTTCGTATGCGTTATGCGGATTATCAAGAGGAGAATATCTGCCTGGAGCAGACGGAAGTGCTGCAAGAACAGAAGCTTCTGCGGCTGTAAGGTATTTTGCTTCTTTGTTGAAGAATAATTTTGAAGCAGCATTAAGCCCATAACACCCGTGCCCTAGATAAATCTGATTGAAATACATTTCAAGAATTTCATTTTTTGAAAAATATTTTTCAATTTGAAGAGTAAGAATTGCTTCCAGTATTTTTCTTGAGAACTTTTTTTCGCCCTGTGTAAAAAGTCTCTTCGCAAGCTGCTGCGTAATTGTCGATCCGCCCTGTTTTATGCGCAATGCTATAATATTCTTTGCCATTGCGCGGGTTATTGCAAGCGGATTTATTCCGAAGTGTTCATAGAACTCCTGGTCTTCAGTTGCGAGAAACGCGTTTACTGCTGCCTTAGGTACATCGTCAAAATCGACAATGTCACGTTGTTCTTTGAATATTTCGGCTATCAGTTCTCCATTTACATCATATACTCTGGTGGGAACCGACGGCTGAAATTTTTTGAGGTTCTGAAGTCCCGAAAAATTTTTGACTTCGGAAACAATGTATCCGAAAAATACTCCGCCTAAAATAGTAATGAGACAAAGAAAAGAATAAATCTTTTTCTCCGGTTTTGAAAAGTGCTGTTCCATTTGAAAATCCTGTAAATATTAAGTTAGCCGTTTAAAACGCTGAATTATCTTCTTTTGCGCGAAACTTTTCCGAAAATATAAAAAAGAATGCCGAAAATAATAATTATTGCGGCAGCATAAATAACCAGCCAAAAAAGGGTTATAGCTATTGAAAAAATTGCTGGAATTATGTATTTCAGCAGAACATAAACCAGAACAACAAGCCCAGTGAGAGTGAGAATATTTTTAAATTTCATTTATACCCTCTTATTTTGCTTTTGCAGTCAGATAAAATTTCATTCTAACGCCTCTGCGCCAGACATCAAGTTCAATTTTAGCTCCTGCTCCTGCTCGTTCTATTTCGCTGACTAAGAGATTTGCGCTTGTAATCTTCTTGCCGTTAACTCCGAAAACAATGTCTCCTCTCATAAGTCCGGCGTTCTGTGCAGGGCCGCCGTCAACAACGCTGTCTACTACAACACCGTAATTATAGTTCCATCTGTTTTGAACCGCAACTTCTTTTGTAAGAGGAGCCAAGGATATTCCGATGAAACCTTTTTGATAGCTTTTTTGCTTTTTCAGCGATTCGAGATTTTCTTTTAATATGTTTACAGGAATTGCAAAACCCAGTCCTACAGAGCCTCCGCTTTGAGAAAAAATCATTCGGTTAATTCCGATAACTTCTCCTCTTATATTAATCAGAGGTCCGCCTGAATTTCCGCGGTTTATCGACGCATCGGTCTGAAGATACGGAATGCCTTCTTCGTCGATATTCGTTCTTCCGACTGCGCTGATGTTTCCTACTGTAAAGCTTTTTGATAATCCGTAAGGATTTCCGATTGCGATTGCCCAGTCTCCGACTTTAACTGTAGATGAATCAGAGAAAAAAACCGGTTTGAATTTTTTGGAGGCATTAACTTTCAGAATTGCAAGATCCTTGTGCTCGTCGTATCCTTTGACTTCTGCAGAATATTCTTTATCTTCTATGACAGCAGTAATCTTGTCAACAACCTGCCTTCCGTCCGGAGAAATTACATGGAAGTTTGTGCAAATGAAACCGTCTTCAGAAATGATAAAACCGGTTCCAAGACCTGTACGTTTTTGTTCGGAAGGAATATTAAAAAACTCACTCCACATATCACGGGGAATTCGGACTGTCTGTTCAGTATAGATTGAAACGACTCTGCTTTCATAGAGTTCATATATTTTGCGGAAAACGTCCTGCATTTCTGACATTTTTACAACATCAGAATCACTTTTAATCGGCGACTCTCCGTTTGATATTCCAAATGCATTCTGATCGTTGCTCTGCGCACAGCAAAAGTAATTTGCAGACAAAATTCCGACAAAAGCTGCTATCGAAATAAAAGTCTTTTTACTCTTCATCATAGGTCAAACTCTCGCTATTTTTTTTCCGCTCATGACTGCTTTTTTAAGCAGTTCTGAAGCATTGGGTTTTGTTCCTGATACATAAGCAACTGTAGAGAAAACATCTTTCAGTCCGTTAGTATGAAAAAAAGAATTGAGGTAAGCGCTGAATTTCTCGATTGCTCCAAGAGCGGCAGCTCCGACAGGAGATAAAGTCTTTGTGTTGATAGCGAAGATAAATCCTCCGCTCTGTTTTTTTACGATTTCGGGAATGAAATATTTAACAAGGCAGATCGTTCCGTCAACAGAAGAAGATATTTCTTTTTCAACTTCATCAAAAGACATGTCGATTATATCTTTTCCGTCATGCAGATCAATGTTTATCAGAATATAGTCTGCCATTTCAAACTGTTTTTTATAAAGAAGGACTGCATGAGCAATTTCTTCTTTTGAAGAAAAGTCGCATTTGTAGCCGTAATTTCTGATTCTTAGATTTCCGAGTTCTCTTTCAAGTTCAATAAGCTCATTTTTATCAGAATGAAAAATCCCGACATTCGCTCGATCCTTTGCGACATCAAGAGCGAAATTTCTCGATAGACCGGTTGCTCCGGCAATAAGTACGTTTTTGTTAAAAAAAGTGATCATCTACCCCTCTCAATTTTTAAAATAATCATCTTCGGGAACGTAAGCTTTTTCTCTTTCTGTTTTTATTTCTTTATCCAGGATTCTGCGGTAATCAAAAGACCCGTCCGAATTAATATTTTTCAGATCGACCTTATTGGTTTCTTTTTTTTCCTTACAGGACAAAAAAGAAAGCGAGATGCTTAGAATTAATATCAATTTTAACATGACTGTCTTTTGGACGCTAAACCCCACGTCAATGATAGTTTAACGCAAATGAGACGCAAGCATAAAAATTGGGTCTTTTCAATTTTGGTTCAAGAAGATGAAAATAGAATAAATGACAAAAAGCCGTTAAAAATAACGGCCTTTTGTCATGATTAGAAATTCTTCTAATATTGCTTAGTGCTAATAATTGATTATTTTTGCCTGACGAACGGGAAAAATATCACCGCTTCAATCGAGAAGTGCAATTAATTAAATAAAAAATGGTTTAGAAAAAGAGGACATTCTCCAAAGGTTGAATTGCGAAATAAAGCCAAAGGAGAAGCCTCTTTATGAAGAAGATAAAGAAGACCGGAAAAACTGTCTACAAACATTTACAGACTTTTGAAAGGGATGAGATCGCACACTTATTGTCT